>Ga0315296_10002129_pt1 | contig 17044 bp, 15 predicted proteins | sample YL17G14_18_MG_FD_203921 | JGI IMG/M metagenome (GOLD analysis project Ga0315296, IMG submission 203921) | Sediment microbial communities from Yellowstone Lake, YNP, Wyoming, USA - YL17G14_18 | ecosystem: Environmental > Aquatic > Freshwater > Lake > Sediment | place: USA: Wyoming | collected... | reverse complement strand
GGACAGCGGCAAAAAGACTTTAAAAGACAAAGGTTAAATATAAAAATAAAAACAAGAAAGGGAGAAGTTCTGAGAAATGATTATAGCCAAAATCGGCTAATAATCATTTTTCAGCAGACCCTAATTACTTTAACTGCGTCTTTCATCAATCCCCAAATATCCTTTCCGCATACTTTGAAATGAGCTATATTAACTCGAACGCCGGTTTCTTTCCCGATTCTAATAGTTTCTTCGATAGCTTCAATGATGTGCGAATTCTCGTCGCGCATATGGCTGGTATAAATACCGCCAAACTCGCCAACGACCTTTGTTACTGCGATGACTTCTTCGGTACTTGCATAACGGTCAGGAATATATTCTAAACCTGTGCTTACACCCCATGCGCCCTCCTTCATAGCTTGACGAAGGATCGCCTTCATTTTTTCAACTTCTTCAGGTGTAGCCTCACGTGGTTCCTCGCCCATGACTGCTCTTCTGATTGTGCCAAATCCAACCAGAAAAACAGCGTTTGTCCCAATGCCCTGATCTTCCCATTTTTTCTTCGTTTCCGCCACTTTTAATGATACTGATCCACCGCAGTTCCCTGTCACAACAGTTGTTACACCCTGGGTCAAATAGTTGAGGTTGGCTTGGGTATCAAGTTGACCTAAGCCGCTATCGCAGTGAGTGTGCATGTCGATAAATCCAGGAGAAACGACTAGCCCTTTAGCATCAATGGTCTTATTAGCAGTTTTTCCGGTGAGATTTCCGATCTCGACAATGGTATCGCCTCTGATTCCAATATCACCATAAAACCAAGGATTTCCTGTTCCATCAACAATCTTTCCATTCATTACAATAATGTCAACTTTTCCAATACCCCTTTTACATACAGCAAAAGAAAACACCACAACTATCAATGCACAGAAGATTATTAGCCAACGTTTAAACATTCATTTCCTCCTTTCTTTAAAATTCTTATTCATATTTTTATATAAAACAAAATAGAGTGTGTCAAACTCTTCCCCTTAGGTGCTATCCTCTCTTGCCCCCCTTTTTGTCATAGAGCCATTCTCTCGTTGACTTTATTTTTTCATTGTGATAAGAAGCAGAACAACCTTGTTTGATCAAGGAGGAAATTGATGAAAACTAAAAAAGTAAACATTCATTGCCAAGTCCTATTCCCTTCAATCCAGTTTTACAAAAGACTTCATCTCTTTAAATTTGTGAAAGTTCTATCGATCATATTTCTATTTGTGTCTCTTACAGTTCTGACTTTTGCCGATGAAAAAAATTTTCAATCAGCATTTGATCGTCTTGATCAATTCATTCATCAAAAAATGGCTGAGGAGAATATCCCGGGTATGGCAGTGGCAATTACGGACAGAGAGAAACTCCTCCGAGTATCAACTTACGGTTATGCGGATATCGCTGCGAAAATTCCTGTGACCCCAGATACTGTATTTGAACTAGGTTCCATTGGCAAGTCTTTTACAAGTATCGCGGTCCTGCAGTTGCATGAAGCGGGGCGGTTGGATCTTCATGCCCCTGTAACACGCTACCTCCAGTGGTTTCAAGTTCAATCTGAATATGATCCTATCACCGTTCATCATTTGTTGAACCACACTTCTGGTATCACCAACGGTACGGATCTTGCACCCCACGGAGCCTATGAAGTCTGGGCTCTTCGAGAGCAAAAAACAGCGTACCAACCCGGCAAGCGATACTACTACTCAAATGTTGGCTTCAAGGCGTTAGGACTTCTCCTTGAGGAAATGTTGCATCAGCCGTTAGGAGAGATTCTCAAGGCGGGTATTCTCGACCCCCTGGACATGACCAAATCTTATGCCTCAATTACCTTAGAAATGCGAAAACTTATGGCCATGGGTTATCGGTCGTTCTATGATGACCGTCCAGGGCATTCAAGTCATCCTTTAATCCCTGCGCCATGGCATGAATATGGTGCAGGCGATGGGTGCATCGCCGCGACAGCTGCGGACGCGGCTTCCTACTTACGCATGATAATGAATCGCGGACGCGGTCCACATGGGCCTATTCTATCCGAGGAAACATTCAACCTGATGACAAAGCCCATGATTGAAGTAACAAAAGATACTTACTACGGCTATGGTTTAAACATACTCAAAATCGATGGCTACACTCATATTGGGCACGGAGGTGGCACTCCTTGTTATAGCGCGAATATACTGGCTGATGTGGATAACGGATTCGGCGCAGTTGTCTTGATTAATAAGACTGGTGCGAATCCAATGCAAGTATCCATGTTTGCACTTAAACTCCTGAGAGCCATATTGCTTGACAAGGATCTGCCGGAAGTACCCGTACTTAAAGATCCTTTCAGGGTTGACAATGTCGCTGATTATGTGGGCACCTACAAGGCGAGTGACAAGTCGTTCACTCTGGCCAAGGAAGGCAACCAGTTGATCCTCCAGCAGGGTGACAAGCGTATCGTCCTTGAGCCACGTGGCAAAGACCGTTTTTACGTAAATCATCCTGACTATGCGCTCTTCCTCCTAGAATTTAACCGCGAAGAGAATAAGGTCGTTGAAGCTTTTCATGGCCCTGAATGGTACATCAATGGTTTATATAAAGGTCCATCAAAATTCGAAACTCCCAAAGAGTGGGAAGCCTACATTGGCCATTACAGGTCGCATAATCCTTGGTCCTCAAATTTTCGAGTAATTCTGCGCAAAGGCGTTCTCAATCTTGTTCATTCGTCTGGCCAAGCAGTACCGCTCACCTCCCTGGGGAAAGGTGTTTTCCGGATAGGAAAAGAAGGGGACTTTCCGGAAATTATAAAGTTTGATGCTGTAGCCAGTGGTCGAGCACTCAGGGCGACTTTAAAGGGTTCTGACTATTCCCGTGCATTCACACTATAGACTCTTTAATTGTAACAATTAGCTTCTGGATAGATTTTTTAAAGTCAAAATTTGTGGGACTGACCATGATCATTTACATAAATAGCTGCGCTTTTTCTCTAAATCTTTCATAAGGGATTTGTCCACCTAGACTCGCATGTTGTCTGTCGTAGTTTTAAAAGTCTTTCCATTCCCTCAGTTTCAGACGTTTTTGACGCATCACTATTTCTGTGTTATATGCTTTCTAGGTAAACGAATAAAAATATGAACGGAAAAAGGATAATGTAACAATGGTGAAAAGAAAGAAATCTTTCTCCTTGCATATTGAGAAACCAACGTTTATTGTAAACAGGGAAAGAGCAATCAAAAATATTGCTAGAATGGCAGATAAAGCCCAGAAGAGTGGAGTCCTTTTCAGGCCTCATTTCAAAACTCATAAATCAACTCGCATTGGTGAATGGTTCAGGAACCACGGAGTGGAATGCATCACTGTCTCATCGGTTGACATGGCGATTTACTTTTCGAAAAATGGATGGAGGGACATAACCGTTGCTTTCCCCGTCAATATCCTCGAAATAGAGAAAATAAATAAGATCGCACAAAAAATTACCCTGAATCTTCTCGTTGAATCTAAAGAAACAGTTCTCTTTTTAAAAGAAAACCTCAAAAGCAGAGCCAATGTCTGGATTAAAATTGATGTTGGATACCAGAGGGCTGGAATTTCATGGGACAACTTTAATGCATTTGTGCCCATTTCAAGAGAGCTATCGAAAGCAGCTCATCTTTCTTTCCAAGGAATTCTGACTTATTCAGGTCATTCCTACAATGCAAAATCGAAGAAAGAGATTATAGAAATTTACATCGATACCCTCTTTAAAATGAAAGAAGTTCAAAAGAGGCTGAAGCAAGAGAATATTCAAGAAGTCAAGTTGTCTGTTGGAGACACTCCAGTGTGCAGTATCATTGATGATTTCAGCGATGTCGATGAGATAAGGCCTGGAAATTTTGTGTTCTACGATATTATGCAACTCGACATTGGCTCTTGCACTGAGGAAGACATCGCAGTCAGTGTTGCATGCCCTGTTGTTGCCAAACACGAGGAGAGGAATGAAATTGTTGTGTACGGTGGCGCAGTTCATTTATCAAAGGATTCTATTGTGCAGAAAGATGGGGCAAGAATCTTCGGATACATAGCTTTCCCGGACAAGAATTGTTGGGGTCCCCTCATAAAAAATTCTTATGTTTCTTATCTTTCCCAGGAACATGGAATTGTTAAAACAGACAGAAAAACGTTCGACAGAATTAAGGTTGGAGACATACTCATGGTTTTACCTGTCCATTCTTGCCTTACAGCTGACCTGATGAAAAGATACATTACCCTTGATGGTGAGATCATAGAAGCAGCCGCATAATAATTTGGTTATTGAATTATATTTTGCTTTCTTATATTATGACTGCACTTCAATTATAAGGAAGGACAAATGAAATGTTCTTCACTTCCTGTATTTTCCAATATGAGTCCTAACAAAAATAATAGTAAGATCAGCATTTTCGCTGTTGTTAAAGAGGAAATGAGGATACGCTAACATATATCTAAATCATTTACTTTAAAAGGAGGTTTTTAATGAGATTCGTTCCAAAAAAGAAGGAAAGATCAATCCAGCGCTTTGTCTTTCTAGGCATTATAGGTGGATTGATTCTTTTATTGTTCACTCAGACAAGTTGGACACAGAATGGCAGTAGAGAGCATGAAGCTAGGTATATCAAGGGAGCTAGTGATGCCCAAATAACGCCGTTGGCTCCGGAGCAAGCCTTAAAAAGGCAGCAATTATCTGACCTTCAGCTCTCTCCGGATGGAAAATGGATCGCACTGGTTGTAGCAGAGCCAGTAACAGGAACTGAGCAAATAAGAAACATCTGGGTCTACGACGTGAAGACTCAGAAGATATGGCGTTTTACGAGCTCTAAGAAATCAGATGGCCGACCTCGTTGGTCTCCAGACGGCAAGAAGTTAGCTTTTCTATCAAACCGCGATGGAACTACTCAGATTTACCTTATGCCCATAAGTGGAGGAGAAGCTGAAGCCCTAACTCAAAGCAAAACCGATATTCAATCGTTCGAGTGGTCTCCTGATGGCAAACAGATCGCATTTTTATCAGCAGAACCAAGAACTGAAGAAGAAGAGAAAAAGATCAAAGAAAAAGACGACGCTTATGTTGTTGATCGTGAGGAGAGGGATCCTCAACTCCGGATTATTGACGTCGAATCCCGCGAAGTCCGGCAGCTTACTAAGGGAAATTGGCGTATTTCGGAGTTTCTCTGGGTTCCTCAAGGAGGGCAATTGATCCTTACCGCAACCGATAATCCTCGACGCGATTTGTTCTCTGATTGTATATACTCAATCCAGGTGGGTGATGGGAATATGCGGGAAATCGCACGTCCTCGCGGAACTTTTGGCCGTTTGAAAATATCCATGGACGGAACAATGATTGCCTATGTGGGGTCGCGACCGCCAGACGACGGGCCTTCCGCGCATGATCTCTTCATCCAGCTTATATCAGGAGGGAGCGCCCAGAATCTCACGGCATCCACGATCGACAGACCAGTTAGTTCTTATACCTGGCGCAATGATGGAAGTTTTCTGGCTCTTTGTCAGACGGGATTTACTTCTATATTCTACACCGTTGCTAAAGACGGCAAGGCTAAAGAACTCGGAAAATTTAACGTGAATCCCTCTACTTTTATAGAAGGTACTGAGCTCTTAGCTTTTGTGGGAGAAACGGCGACACAGCAATCTGAGCTGTGGGTCTCGACCCGCCTTGGACAGGCAGAAAAGGTGACGAATTTTAACAAGGAATGGGACAATATTGCTCTCATTCAACCTGAGATCCTGAAGTATCCGAGCTTTGATGGGAAGGAGATTGAAGCCGCACTTTTGAAGCCAGCTGGGTATCAAAAAGGAATCCGGGTCCCCTTTGTGGTGATCGTTCATGGAGGTCCGACTGGACGATTTGCTGATAGTTTTCATGCGTGGAGTCAATTGTTGGCAACTCGAGGTTATGCAGTGCTCTTGCCGAATATCCGTGGCTCGACTGGCTACGGCCAGAAATTTTCGGCAATAAACCGATATGATTGGGGCGGCGGTGATTGGAAGGATGTGATGGCAGGAGTCGACTTCATGATTAAGCAGGGAATTGCCGACCCAGAGCGCCTGGGAGTAGGTGGTTGGTCATATGGCGGCTACATGGCTGCATGGGCCGTTACACAGACAAACAGATTTAAAGCGTCTGTATCCGGAGCTCCGATGACCAATCTTGTTAGTGAATATGGTACTGAGAGCAATTCAGTAAACATTGGAGACACTTGGGGGCTTGGTACTCTCTATGAGAATATGAAGCTTTTTATCGACAGATCTCCGGTGACCCACGTCAAAAACGTTAAGACTCCGACCTTGCTGCTGAATGGTGAGGAGGATCCCACTGATCCCGTAGGGCAATGCCAGGAATTCTATCGCGGGATGAGACGCTACGGGGTTGAAACCGAATTTGTTGTTTACCCGCGCATGGGTCATGGCCCTCGCGAAGAAAAGCACCAGCTTGATGTATTGAATCGTATGATTAATTGGTTCGAGAAGCATTTAAAAAAATAGAATTAAGATGAATTAAGCTCTCTAAGAGATGCCAATGATTTCGCCATCTTCTGTGACATCCACTCGCTCTGCAGCAGGCGATTTGGGAAGCCCTGGCATGGTCATGATATCTCCACAATAGACCACCACAAAACCCGCTCCTGAGCTGAGGGAGGCATCTGTCACAATCAAGGAAAAATCCCGCGGTCTTCCCAAAGCTTCATCATCAGCAGAAAGAGAATACTGTGTTTTGGCGATGCAGACAGGAAGATGCCCAAACCCATCACTCTCAATCCTGAGTATTTTTCTTTTTATTTTCCCCTCCATCTCTATGGAGCTAGCCCCGTAAATTTTCCTGGCGACTGTTTCGATTTTATCCAAAAGGGGAAGATCTAAGGGATAAAGAAACTGGAAATGATTTTCATCCTGCTCGATGGCTTCTAACACTTCTTGAGCCAACTGCGACCCTCCCTCCCCGCCTCTGCCATAGACATCGCTCAGGGCAAACCTGATCTGCTCCTTTCGGCATAAATCACTGAATTTTTTAATTTCTGTGTCTGTATCTTGCGGGAATTTATTTAAAGCCACGACAAAGGGAACACCAAAAATCTTTAGATTTTCTATGTGCTTTTGTAGATTCTCAAATCCCTTTTCCACAGCTTCTGCATTCTCTTTTTTGACTTCATCGAGTTTTGCTCCGCCATGGAGCTTAAGCGCCCGCAGAGTTGCCACCAGGACACATGCATCCGGAGGAGGGATGTGGCCTGTCCTGACAACGATATCAAAAAACTTCTCAGCCCCTAAGTCGGAGGCAAATCCAGTTTCAGTGACAACATAATCAGCCAGGCTCAAAGCCAGGATCGTTGCCAGCACAGAATTTGTTCCATGGGCAATATTGGCAAAGGGTCCGCCATGAATGAAGGCCGGAGTCCCTTCCAGAGTTTGGACAAGGTTAGGCTTGATGGCATCTTTAAGGAGAGCTGCCATAGCTCCCGAAGCTTTGAGGTCGCGAGCAAAAACAGGCTTCCCCTCTGGTGAATAGCCGACAAATATGTTCCCCAATCTTTCTTTTAAATCCATTAAATCTGAAGAAAGGCACAAAATGGCCATGACCTCAGAGGCAGCTGTAATATCAAACCCTGTTTCGCGCGCTATCCCCTGAAGAGGGCCTCCTATGCCAACCACAACTTCTCGCAAGACGCGGTCATCCATGTCCATAACCCGCTTCCAGGAAATGTGTCGACAATCAAGGAGGCCACAGACTCCATCAAAGTGGAGGCGATTATCCACCATAGCTGCCAGGAGGTTATGAGCTGAAGTCACAGCATGGATATCCCCTGTAAAATGGAGATTTATGTCTTCACTGGGAACGACCTGGGCGTATCCTCCTCCTGTAGCTCCGCCTTTCATCCCAAACACAGGGCCCAGAGATGGTTCTCTTAAGGCAACTGCTGCCTTCTTTCCAAGCCGACTCAGGGCATCTGCCAGCCCGATAGAAGTCGTTGTTTTGCCTTCGCCAGCGGGAGTGGGAGTCATGGCTGTGACCATAATCAGCCTGCCTTTTTTTTCTTTTTCTTTACGGACTTGCTCCAGAGAGACTTTAGCTTTATACTCGCCGTATTTCTCTAAGCTTTTGTTCTCAATCCCCAGTTTTTTGGCTATCTCCTCGATGGGCCTTAACCCATTTTTTTTCGCAATTTCCTTCTTATCCATCATTTTAGCCTCCTCTCTAAGGTTATTTTAGAGTTTACCTTCAACGGCCCAGTTTCATCAAGAACTTTATTTTCTTTGATAGCATCTCTTTTTCCGTGATGGATTGAATTTAAAAAATAAAGGATGGGTGGCGCGGTGTGCGCCCTGCAACGCCCGCAGCGTAGGGGGTTCCCCACGGGGGGATGGGTGGAGAGAGGACGGACAGGAACACACCGCGACAGGCCCCATGTCTGAACCTTATCATCACGGAAATGGAGATTTTCTTTTTATTAATTGAATCAATCTTTTTTCTGCAAATTATGGAAGAGGAGGTCATAATCTTCGATCATTCCCTTGTCAGCAAAACTGAAGTAGCAATTGTTGCCGATGATAATGTGATCGAGAACTCGAAGCTGCATCACTTTTGCGGCAAAAACAAGCTCTCTTGTAATTTCTTTATCACAGACAGAAGGCTCAGGATCGCCAGAAGGATGGTTATGAACGAAAATCAAAGATGTGGCATCGTAATGGAGTGCGTCCTTCATTATCTCCCTGGGATAAATCGCGCTTGAATCAACCGTTCCTTCGAAAAGAGTTTTCTCCTCCAGAATCTGGTTTTTTGCATCCAAAAAGAGAACTTTGAAATGTTCCTTCCTTAAATCCCGGAGGCTATGATAGAGGTAATCAAAGACTTCCTTGGAAGAGTGGCAATAGGCTTTGCTCATCATCCTGTCCTTGAGGTAGCGCCGGGAAACTTCCTGAACAAGCTTTAACCCAAAAAAATTATGAGCGCCAATACCCTTGATCTTCCGCAGTTCGTAGTTTCCAGCTTCCAAGACTCCCCTTAATGTCTTGAACTTATTGAGGGCCTCTTTTGCCTGCTCCTTACAATCCTTGCGGGGAGTGCCAAGAGTCAAGAGCAATTCAATGATTTCATAGTCCAGAAATGCCATGAGTCCTCCCTTTAAGAATTTTTCCCTGAGCCTGTGCCTGTGGCCTTGATGCGAGTGCTTTTTCTTGTCCTTCGCTCTTTGCTGATTGTTCATGGTGATCCATTCCTATGACGAGTCGCGAGCGAAAATTATCACAGGCTATCACCGACTCAGAAAGATCGATATCTCTGGGCAAGGATCGAGGAATTTTTCAAGACGCTTGGAAAACAGGTCAAAAAAATTCGTTAAACTTAGCAGAAAATGCTCTTATTCTTCCAAAGCAGGCTTAAAGTTTCAGAGTAAAAGAGGTAACATTCTTCTCGTGGTTCAAGAGCCACTCCTTTCTCCAAATTCCGCTTCCATAGCCTACGAGCTTTCCATCATTCCCTATGACACGATGACAGGGGATAATAATGCCTATTTTATTTTTGCCATTTGCATTTCCCACTGCCCGCACAGCTTTCGCATTTCCGATGGCATCAGCAACATCTTTGTAGGAGGCTGTCTGGCCAAAAGGAATTTTCATCAACTCTGTCCAAACCTTTTTTTGAAAATCTGTGCCCTGTACTTCGATTTTTACGGAAAATTCTTTTCTTTTTCCCCTGAAATATTCATCAAGCTGCTCAACACACTCTTTCAAATGGGAGGGAATTTCAGACCTGCCCATGGATTTCTCTTCTACAAAATTTACAGATAATATTCCATCTTCTGTTCCAGCTATTTCTATGATTCCTATCTCTGACTTGTAATAAGTTTTAAATTCTTTCATCATACTTGAAATCTCCATTGCCAAAAAATTGCAGATAAGTCAAAGCTAGGAAGTTTCGACCCCAGGGAAGGATTTAAGGCAAACCTTATAACTTTTCTTCAAGCTACTTATTCTTTAATTTTTACATGAACAGTAGTAGGGCCGGCCTCATTTTGAAACCGCAGTTCAAATAAATTTGAATACATCTTGATCAACTGGGACAATTGCTTATATCCATATGTCCGGGGATCAAAACCCGGATCCAATTGGTGCAGGTAAAAACCAATAGTTGCCAAATTAGCCCATCCATCCTCTTGCCTGGCCATTTCAATGGCTCCCTTTAGTAACGGAATAGGATCTGCTATCTTGGATTTATCTTCTCTCGCGGCTACTTTTCTTGATTCTTCTTTTCCTTTCGCTCCGGATTCTCTGGGAATCAAATTTTCTGTGTAGATGAAAACATTGCAGGCATTAACAAAAGCCCTCGGTGTCTTTTGTTTTCCTATGCCCAGGACAAAAAAACCTATCTCCCGGATTCTGGTGGCGAGCCGAGTATAGTCGCTATCACTGGAAACAATACAAAAGCCATCTACCAAATTGCTATGGAGAATATCCATAGCATCAATAATCATTGCACTATCAGTTGCATTTTTACCTGTTGTGTATCGAAACTGCTGAATGGGTTGTATGGCATTGATGTTTAATGTATGTTTCCAGCCCGCCATATTGACTGTCGTCCAATCCCCATAAATGCGTCTGATAGTCACCAAGCCATATTTTCCTGCCTCGGTTAAGATCTTCCCGACCAAGGAAGGTTGAGCATTGTCCCCATCTATCAATAATGCAATTCTTTTCCTCTTCTCGTCGATAAATTCGTCTACCATAATTGTACCTCTTTCACAGATTTATCATCCTTCTATTTATCTTACTATAATATATTATCTGACTCTATTCAATCTCGGCTGGCGATAGCATCTTTTTTCCCGTGAGAAGCAGAATTTAGAAAAGAACGAAATATCAAAGGAAGCTTATTTCTTCTTTATTGAAAAAAACTTAAGTCCATAGAGCCTATCGACTTCCTTTATCTTGAGCCTGATGATGTAAATAAGGATAAAGATCGAAACCCAGATCCAGGCAATAAAGACATATATGGCTGTGCTTTCCTTAATATTCTTGGGGGAAGGAACAACTTTTTCTGGAGTCTTCTGGACTTGAGTTTCTTTGTTTTTTACTGAGGGAGAAGCCTGCTGCCCGAAGCTCAAACTTAAAGAAAAAATGAGAAGGCAGAAAATCAGGATGAACACAGCCCGAAGCTTTCTCTTCCTTATCATGTAACAAGGCTCCAAATTGTCATGACTGCGGCATAGAGAATGAACAAATAAGCAATAATCGTGATAATCTTTCCTTTGCTCTGAGCAGGCTTATTGTCTATTAAAGGAAGGAAGAAGAAGAAAATGCCTGCCAAAAGAATCAAAGACACAGCTAGAGTATCTCCAGTCATAAAAAGAATTTTGGCTGGAAAGATCTTTAGGGTTTGGAATAAGAAAAGAAAATACCACTCTGGCTTTATTCCTTTAGGCGCAGGCGCCATTAAATCAGCCACTTTGCCCAGGGAAGGGGGAAGGAAAATAGCCAAGGAGAAAAGAATTCCCAAAAAGACAAACCAGACGACCATTTCCCTGTAAACAAAGTTCGGCCAGAAAGGAAGCTCCCTCACTTCTTCTTTCTTTATTTCAAGGTCAAGCGGAAGGCTCATTCCCAGTTTCTGGATGAGATAGAGATGGATGCCGAGAAGCAAGATAAGGAAAAGGGGTAGGACCGAGACGTGAATGCCAAAAAAGCGGGTTAGGGTGTCTCCTGTGACATCCTCGCCGCCGCGAAGGAGGTTTGTTACCCAGGCACCGACCACTGGAATCGAGCGCGGAATATCTGTCCCCACTTTGGTCGCTGAAAGAGAAAGGTCATCCCAGGGCAAAAGATACCCTGTAAAACCAAAACCAAGGGTGAAGAGAAGCAGGAAAACACCGCTCATCCAGGTCAATTCCCTAGGCTTGCGGTAAGCCTTGACGAGCCAGATACTAATCATATGAACAAAGACAATGGCAATCATAAAAGAAGCTGACCAGAAATGAACTGAGCGGATAATCCAACCCAAAGGAACTTCGGTCATGATCCGGGCTACACTCTTGTTCGCTTCTTCCAGGGTTGGCTTATAATAAAAAGCGAGCATGATCCCTGTCACAACCTGGATGACAAAAAAGAGGAGGATGGAACTCCCTGTATAAAACCAAATCGTATGTTTGTGCTGGGGAACCTTCTTCTCTCTTAAGAAATTAAATATAGCTCCTAGGCCAAGGCGCTCATCAATCCAAGTTTGAATCGAAAGCAATGAATCTTTGACTTTCACTCTACGCCTTCCCTTTTAATAATTAAATTTTCCCCTTCCACCTGGACGATAAGCTGGCGGAGGGGCCGGGGAGGTGGGCCTGCGATATTGTGACCTCCTTCATCATACCAGCCATTGTGGCAAGCACAGAAAAACTTTTTCTGGTCAGGAAGATATGTGACAGTACAATCGAGGTGACTGCAAACAGCCACAAACGCTAGATAAGTTTCCTCATCGACTTTTTTCAAAAGACCAGGCTTACTTCCCCAAGCAAAATATTTTACTGATTTAGGTTCCATAGACTTAAAATCTGAAAAAGGCAGGATGACCTTGTCTGGCTCCCTGTAAGGAGGAAATATAAATTTGACTATTGGATACAGCAAGGAAGCACCCAAAGCTGCGATCCAGCCTCCAAAGAGGCCGTTTAAAAATTGGCGCCTGGTAAAGAGAGAATGTTTAAGCTTCATCGCTTCAACCTGAAAAGCCTTTTGATTTTTTCTATGACCAATTTTCTTCTTAAAGATTCTATGCCGTCTGCAGGCCTTACTTTTTTGGGACAGACTTCATTGCATTTAAAGACAGCGTCGCATCCCCAGACTCCTGCCTCTGTATTGACTCTGGACCAGTTGGAAAAGGGTCTTTTATCCCTGGGGTCTTGAACAAACCTGTTGAGCTTAGCTAAAGCTGCCGGTCCCAAGTATCTTGAATCCCTTGAAGCCACTGGACAGGCGCTGTAGCAGCAGCCACAGAGGATGCAGTCTATATACTGGTCTATCTTCTCCATTTCTCTCTCTTCTATCCTATAGCCCTTCTCGATGGGTTTCTCTCCTGGGAAAAGGTAAGGTTCAATCTTTCGAAGGGCTTCCCAAAAGGGCTCCATATCGACAATCAAATCTTTTTGAATTTCCAAATTTGGCAAGGGCTCTATGACGATGAGAGAAGATGCCAATGATTCAACCATTGTCCGACAAGCCAAATCAAATTTTCCGTTAATCACCAGGGCGCAGGAACCACAGATGGCCTCCCGGCAGCTATACCTGAATGCGAGAGTGCAATCTTGTTCGTTTCGGATATCCATCAGAGCTTCCAAAATTGGTTTCTTCCCCGAAGTTTTGTAAAGAAATTCTTCGAAGTAGGGATGCTTGTCCGTTAAAGGATCAAACCTTAGAATCTTGAAAATATATTCCATCTCAGTATTTTCTTGCTTCTGGCTTGTATTTGCTGATCTGCACTTCCTTATAACTTATTCGAGGCTTACCTTTTTCCAAAGTGACCAAAGTGTGCTTGAGCCAATCTCTATCATTCCGCTCTTTGAAATCAAGGCGATAATGAGAGCCTCTTGTTTCCTCCCGGTTCAAAGCTCCCGAGGTAATCACCTCAGCTATATCGAGCATGAAATCAAATTCTATAACATTCACCAACTCCTGGCTGTAGCGGAGACACTTGGAGGAAAGATAGACCTCTTTATTATAATCCTCTCTTAGCTCACGGATTCTCTCTAGAGCTTCTTCTAAATCTTTCTTGGTTCTGAACATTCCAACTTTCTCTGTCATAACCCCTTTTAACCTGTTCAAAAGGCGATGAACCTTCTCTCCAGAATCCCGTCTTGTCCATTCCTCAATTCTTTTCTTAATTTCTGAAGCCTCCCCAAGAAGGACTTTCTCACCATTTATATTTCCTTCCATGCCTTTAACGAAATTTGAGGCCTCTTTCCCAGCAATTTTTCCAAAAACAACTGTCTCAAGGAGAGAATTACCACCCAAGCGGTTTGCTCCATGGACACTCACACAAGCACACTCCCCAGCAGCAAAAAATCCATCAACACGAGAGATACATCTTCCATTGACATCAATTCCACCCATGGAATAGTGTTGTGCAGGCTGGATGGGGATAGGACTTGTCACGGGATCGATTCCAGCAAATTTGATACAAATTTCACGAATTGCAGGCAAGCACTTATCGATTTTTTCCTCTCCCAAGTGCCTTAAATCGAGATGAACATATTCATCCTCGAAGCCATTCCCGCAGTCAATCTCTGTCTGGATGGCTCTGGCCACGATATCTCTCGGAGCAAGCTCCATTGCTGTTGGAGCATAATCAACCATGAATCTTTTCCCCTTTCTGTTGAGCAAATAACCCCCTTCTCCTCGCGCTCCTTCTGTAATCAAAATGTTTTTGGGGTAAAGAGAAGTGGGATGAAACTGGACAAATTCCATATCTTTTAGAGGAACCCCGGCCCGGTAGGCAATTCCGATGCCGCTTCCATGATTGATGTAGGCGTTGGTTGTCCGCAGATAAATCCTTCCATATCCGCCAGTAGCAAAAATGACTGCTTTGGCTTTGACCGGAAATATCTGGCCCGTAGCTAAATCATAAACGACAACTCCGAGGCATTTCCCATTTTCCACCACAAGATCAGTCACCAACCACTCATTATAAAAATTCACCTTTTTTTTCATGGATTGCTCGAAGAGCGTGTGAAGAATGACAAGGCCTGTCCTATCTGCTGCATAACAAGTCCGGGGAAATCCTGCTCCGCCAAAGGGCCTCTGGGCAATGACTCCGCCAGGGAACCGGCTAAAGGGAACACCCAAGTGCTCAAGCTCATAAATGGTCGAAATGGCCTCCCTGCACATCAATTCAGCAACTTCCTGGTCAGCTAGATAATCGCTTCCTTTTATTGTATCGAAGGCGTGCTTTTCCCAGGAATCATCCCTTGCTTCTGGGTTATTCCCCAAGCCAGCATTTATTCCCCCTTGAGCAGCTACAGAATGGGAGCGTAGAGGATGGACTCTGGAGACAACTGCCACTCGAAGGTCAGGATCACTAGCCAAAGCAGCAGCCAGACCTGCTAGCCCGCCCCCCACAACCAGGATGTCGTGAGTTATCATTCAGTAATTCCTGGTAAAGTATACGACAAGCAATGAAGCGCTCAGCCCAAGACCAAGAAGAGTAAAGATCCAGAAAAGCAATTTCTCTTTTCGCAATCCCATATCGATGAGGACTGTGCGCAAGCCATAGAGGGCATGAAAGATAACAGTGATAATAAGAAGGCTATCGATTAAGTGATTTGTATGAAGAACAAGAGCCCAGTCAGGCTTTTTTTCTTTGGTCATCAGAAAGAAAGACGTGAGAAGCTTGATGGTAAGGAGGGCGATAAGCAAGAGGCCAGTTATGCGATGAAATACCCAGACAAACATGAAAGATTCCCTCTCTAAGGGATTAATATTAAATGAAACTCCAAAAAGAATGTCAAGGAGAAAGACTTGGGAATCACATTTGGAAGCATCCCTTTTTCCGTGATGAGAGCGAATGCATGAGGGCCTTCGATTCTGTCGAGGGTTGGATGAACGAAGAAGGCCGTATGAGAGGCGCAGCGGGCAGGGCTCCTCGACCGCAGGGAGAAGGAGAGCGAAGCCTCGAATCGAGCAACTTCTCCTCGCTGGGGAGAAGGCAGCGCGCCTTCGAGTCATCCAACCTGAGCTTCGTCTCTTGCTTTCTATCACGGAAAAAAAGATGCTTACATCACATTTGATTAGCTTCTGGTTTTTGATTATAATTTATAAACTGTGTTAAATAAGGCTTACCTTTAACCAGGAAAACAATAAGGAGGTTTTTATGAAAAAGCTTTTGGCGATTATTTCTATGGCACTTGTTTTGGCTGTTTTCGTAAGCGCCGATATCTATGTCAAATCAAAAATGCACTCAGACCCTGTCTCGATGATGGGACAGACCCAGCCAGCCAAAGATTCAATCTCAGAGCAGTGGATCGGCGATGATAAATTTGCAAACGTTTCGGAAGAGCAATCAACGATCATCGATTTGAAAAAGAATGTCATGTTTCTGATCAGCCACAAAGAAAAAACTTATGTTGAAGCACCCCTCCCTCTTGATATTACAAAATTGCTGCCTCCAGAAATGGCCCAAATGGCTGCGATGATGAAAATGACCATAACAGTCACCCCAACTGGCCAAACAAAGACGATAAGCCAGTGGAAATGTTCTGAATATGATGTCTCTATGACAATGATGATGATGCCAGTGAAAATGAAAGTCTACGCCTCAACGGACGTTCCTTTTGATATTGATAGTTATATGCAGAAAATGTATTCAAACGTGCTTAAAGCCCAGTTACGTCTGGATGATGCTTCACTCCAAGAGATGCTGAAAATAAAGGGCTTCTGGATTGCCTCGGAAACATCTGTAGAAATGATGGGTGCAAAAAGCAGGTCTACGACAGAAGTAGTAGATATTTCTAAGAAAGCTCCTACGACTGATGTTTATTCAGTACCAGCCGGATACAAAAAGACAGAAAAACTATCCATGAAGGGGATGCGGGGATAATTTCTTTCCAATCAGGCTTGACTATCTTCGCCCGCTTATCTACATCCAGTCATCTTTTTTCCTGCATCATTAAAATACCGGTAAAGCTTTTTGCATTCTTTGGGATTTTGTTTCTTCAGCAAAAATAAAACTGAAAAAATGCCAATGACTTTTGTTCATTAATCCTCCTCTCATTTTTATTCATCAGAGAACAGGGTTGTTCTCTCTCTATGTCAACTCCTTGAGCAAAGGAAGGGAACCTTTTTGACATGTGTTGCGTATATATAGGTGAGAATGAAAAATGAAGATAGGAGGTTAAAAATGAGATTCAGAACGAAAATCGCAATTTTACTAATATAAACGCAATAAATAATGTTACATTTTGAGCCATAATATGCTATTTTGTCTTTATGAGCACCCAAGAAATTACTCATCCCGAGGTCTCCAAAGATCGGCTCGTGGCCTTTGCCCAGGATA
>Ga0315296_10002128_pt1 | contig 17050 bp, 28 predicted proteins | sample YL17G14_18_MG_FD_203921 | JGI IMG/M metagenome (GOLD analysis project Ga0315296, IMG submission 203921) | Sediment microbial communities from Yellowstone Lake, YNP, Wyoming, USA - YL17G14_18 | ecosystem: Environmental > Aquatic > Freshwater > Lake > Sediment | place: USA: Wyoming | collected... | reverse complement strand
GCCTTTATTGGCCTTGTGGCAAGCCGCAGACTCCAGGTAAACCTTAAGGTTCTTTATGTAGACGGTCGTTACTTCGTTGCCGTTAGACATTTCGGGGAGTGGCACGAAATCCGGGAGTTTGTCCAGCTCGATAATCCAGATATCCTGGCCGTCTACTCTCAGATTGGCCCCGATGTATGGAATTGCCTGGACTTCGTGTGCCGGAATATATCCTACAGCCGGGACATCGGCGAGTTTTTTAATTTTCCCTGGGAGACACTAGCCGCGGGGGAGGGTGACTGCGAGGACAGCACTTTCCTACTGACATCACTCCTAAAAAACTTCACCAACGCCTATGCGGTTTTGGGTGATTATCAGGGCTGGGGGCATGCCTGGGGGACTAGTGAAGCCGGTGAGATTTTGGAGACAACCTACACTCAAGCTCGGGTTGTCCCCGACCCCGAGAATTATAGTCCTTATGTCTTATTTAATGACCAAGACGTGATAGAGATGTGGCCTGGTGCCCTGAGAGAGGTCTTTGAGCTCCGCCGGAATAAAGCCGCCAAACTTAGTTTGATGGCATCGGCATTACTTGACAATCATAATAAAATAGCATAGCATTTAATTATAAGCCTGTAGAGCTTGCCGATGAAAGTCGGCTCTACAGGCTTTTTGCTTTCATCGGCGGCTCAAAGGCTCATAAAAGGGGGGCTGCAACCTGAAAAGATTCAGGGGCAGCCCCCCTTGCTTTTTGGGTTGCAGCCTCCCAGCGCCAAAGGTCGATATCGGCTAAGTAAAGAGGAGGTAAAGCCATGGCAGAGAGAGCATTTGCAATTGCTGTCCCGACGGGAGCGGAGGTGACCAGCACAGTAAGTACGGTTGCTGGCGCCGGTATTATCGGGCTAATTGAAGGGATGATTGTCAGGATCGCCCCGAAAATGGGCTCGATGGCACCTTATCTCACCTGGGCCACCTTAATCGGCGCGCCGGTCGGAGGCGTCATTGGTGCCCTGTTAACCAAGGGAATGCTTAGCGATGTGCTCAAGGGTGTAGCCGCAGGTGGAGCCGCCGTTTTTGGCTATTCGTTGCCAGAGATGATCGCGCCAACCGTAGGCCGCAGGGCTGCGCCAGGGCAACTAGGTGGCGGCAGTCCAGTCAAAATGCTGCCAGCCGGGGTTGCTGGAGCACCAGCTAGAGCAGCCACAAGAGTCAGGTCAGCAATTGAATTTTAGTAACCCATCTAGTTAAAGGTCGAAAACCATTTGACTCTCAAATGGAAAGGAGATTATTCAAATGGAACACTATGAACTCCGTGTGCTTCTAGACTATCTGCACACAGGAACACAAACAGCAAATACTCGAGCGACCCCAACACCAAAAGATGTCAAGGGAGAGCTGGAAAGGGATGAGGTAGCTGAGGCTGTCTATGGCGGAATCTGGTCGCCAGTTACTGGTCCGGGTGTTGCTGAAGCGCTAAAGAAAGTCTACCCGGTTCTGGATGGCGTCCCCTACAGTAGGTATGTCAGCCTTTCTGGTATTCGAGACTCGGTAATGCTGCCACCTAAAGACAGAATTTGGCAGGGTAAGCTTTTCAGCTTTGGCAAGCCGATGTCTGACGACCCCCTTCAGTCGACTACCCTTAAATATGCTAAAGACCTCACTATCGAGACGTTGGCTGGCATCAGTGACATTACTCAAGACTACCGAGTGATAATATTCGGCTACGTCTTTAAGGCTCGTGAGTTGCCGGGACCCTTTGCCAATAGGGATAACCCCTTCGGGTTGATGCTCTTTCCTACCGAGATTAGGGATATAGCAAGAAACAGGGTGTGCCTTATAGAGAAGGATGAAATTCCAATAAATGCCGAAACTTGGAAGAAACTCCCTGGCGGCCCAGACCAGTCTATCCCTAAGATAAACCCGTTTATCCGCTACGCCTACAACAAGAATGCTACTGATGGCAAGAGTGGTGACTATGAATTTCGCTATGACGTCGGTAATGTTCTTGAGTCCGATGAAGAACTCTTCTTTGATTTCGGTATGACGGATGCCCTAATCGTTGAGGGATTGGGGATAAGGGCACCAGCTAACCTGGCAAAGACAGCGATGATAATTGGTGGCAATCACCATCCGAAGAGTCTATTCCCGACTACCCAGTATAATAACCCGCTTCACTTTGGCTGGGCATATCCTATGTTCCCATCCGACTTCCCAGCATTCTTCGCCATTCCCAGTCTTAATAGTCTTGGCTCGAAGCCACTCCTTATCTGGAACGAGAAGGGCGGACTGGTAATACAGGATAACGGAACAGTTATTGCTGCCAACAGCATAGTCGCTGCCCTTACTGGAACTCGAGTGGAGATGACGGGATAAAGGAGGAAGTAAGATAAAATGCAGAAAACTGTTTTAGTCATATTAGGCAAGGATATAATAGCTACTCTTACCCAGACCGACTTCCCCACCGGCGTTCCTGATATTGTGGCCGAGGCTGATATTCTCGAAACATTTATTCTTTCGGGTGTAACAGCAACAGCAACATCGCCTCAGACGCTTGATGCTTACAACGCCACTGATTGGGCTGATGCGACTAAACCCGCTGTTGCCCATCACATCATGTTCAACCTCGCGGCTCGCAAGTGGAAGGCGAAGGATGCCCTTGCCGCCGGTGATATGCTCTTAGCTAGGGTCGTTCCCAAGGGTGTCACAGTAAGAGTCAGTTAGGGCGAGAGATAACACGGATAAACTGAATATCATCACCGGAGACTTGCCGGTGAGAAGCAAAACTAATTGCCCATCACGCGGCTGGAAGCTCCGTGATGGGCAATTCTATTATAGGAGAGTGACATGATTACAGAGGCGACTATAGGCAAGGTCAAGTACTTCCCAGAACAGCTCCCGGATGGCGCAGTGCCCACCATTGCTGCTTCTTCAGAGGCATCGCCCATTATCGACTTGAGGCAATTCCCGCCGCTGCTGGTCAGACTATCGGAGGTTGCCGTTGACAGGGACGATGAAGTCGAGACGCGGTTTAAGGTGGACAACACTACCCTGAACTCCCTGGCTGGCTCTATGTTTGATGGGGTGGCAAATAACTTCTTCCTTCTCGCCAAAAGCAGCCTTTACTACAACCTCTTCAATAAAGGCGTTTTGGCCAAAACCGATTACAAGACCTTCTTCTCCCTCTGGGTCATTAAGCCCACGGTAGCTGATAAGCTCCGCTTGGGCATTCCTCTTACCCCAGAGGAGCAGAAGCTCAACAAGGACCTGGGTGTCTCCGCCACCGTGGAGAAGGGGCTGCTACCGCTGCCGTTGTCCCAGCAAATACTCAGAGAATATCAGGGTATCCAGGAAGAAACCCACGGCTTTCAAGTCACTGTGCCCACGGTCGGGGTTGCTGTGGCGACACTTCACCCCACTAACGGGCAGTTCTTGGTCCTCACCAAGATATCGGCTGACCCGGGCATTGCCGCTGCCGATAACATCAGGGTGGCCATTGACAGGGACCACGTGTCTGATTATGTGGAGTTCCCCACCTGGGCACTGGGAGCAACAGCGGCTGTGTCTTTAGGTAAGGAGATTAGCTGCTTTATCCCCGCCCTCACTGAGCTCAGGATTAAGCTCAAGGCAACTGTCAGCAGGACAATCAACATCAGATACACCGTCTGGAAGTGCGCCTTAACCAACATATTTCGGGCTAGGTGGGGGTTAGTATCAAAGGATGAGCTGCCCGGAGATGTCTACGATAAGGTTATGGCGGGGGTACTTTAATGGCTGAAGAAAAAGGGAGAGGAACGGCACCAGGATTAGTAATTAGTGGCATGGGGGGCGCAGCACTGGGGGCTATTGCCACTCTACTCTTGACCAGGCCGGCAAAGGCGGCTGCCCCCGATGAGAAGCTAGATTATTTGCTGGAATGTCTCACAGCCCTAATTTCTGTGCTCGCCGAGGTAGCTGAGGGGCAGACTACTTTAATTCAGCTGCTACAGCAGTGGCTTGCCGCTCAAGGGGTAGCACCTTCTGGCATGGAGGTTATCGTGCTCACACCCTGGGTAGCTAAAGAGCCCGAGGAGATATTCAAACAGGAAATTCTGGCAACCGGGGACTACTACAGCAACAAGATGGTTGACTGGACCAAGGGGAAGAGAATCCTGGTTAAGGTAGAATCAACGCTAAACCAACCTGTTCAGATTCAGCTTATAGGTAATACCGTTGACAACATGAACCTGGCTACGGATATAAATGCCCCCCAACCGTGTCTTGCTAATAGCAATATCAGTATAGGCCCAGCCTGGGACGATTGGCATCCGTATATTGGTGTCAGAATAACAGCGGCAGTAGCACCAACGGCAGGTATTCTTACCATATCGGCAGTAATTCAGGAGTAAGCAAATGGCTCAAAATAGGCATCACGCTTTGGCCCGAGAGGCAATATTAGCTGCCTTGACAGCATATACAGGCATTACTACCGCTGATGGTGCTGTCGACGGCTCTACCCTTAGAGACGCCAACCTCATCGGCGTAAATGACTTTATCAGTAATAAGACCATTCTTATTGGCTCGGGTGATGCTACCAAGGAGGACAGCGGCGCTTCATCCTTCGACCCTATCACCGGAATCATTACCGTAGTGTCCCTTTTTAGTGCCCAGATAAAGATAGGAACCCTCTTTAGGGTGATCAATATCTCTACGGTGGAGATTGACGTTGAGACCATCAATACCAAGATAGGCACTAACACCAACCCTGTTGGGACGACCACTGTCTTTGCCCGACTGAGGCAGATTGTAGACACCTACCTCGCCAGTGGCACCTACGGGTTGGCGGGCCTGCTTGCTGAGATTAACGCCAATGAAGCCAAAATAGACATCGTTGGTGCTATCGCTGCTGCCATCGATACCCAAACCGACAAACTGGCTGGTGAGACCCCGGCGGCTGCCTCGGTTACTGCTAACTGGCAATCAGGGACAGGAACCAGTCTCGAGGCTGGTGCCGACCTAGTAACAATTGGGGCTGCTGACACCAAGTATAAACTTCACTCCTTATTAATCAATATCAGCGCTTTAACCGTAGGAGCTACCATAACAGTGAAGCTCTTTATGGAGGTCAAAGGCACAGAGCGAAAGGTCTATTCCCAAAACTTTACCAAAGGAACTGACCCTGATGGCTTATGGATTGTCAACGGCACAGTTGGAATCCACGAGGCATTGAGGGTAGAGGTTCAGAGCAATAACGCTGGGGATAACGCTAAAAGTATAGGCTATGACTATATGTTGGAGGCGATGTGATGGCTATTTCAGAAAGGTGCGATAGAATATCGACTCTGCTTACCATGCTCAAGCGGTATGATGCCATAGTTAAGCATAACTCCTTTACCAAAGATGCCCTGGGCGAGATGAAGCAAAACTGCAAAGACCTGATTAGGGATGCTAAGACCGAGCTGGATGAAATCAAGGGGAAGGTGAATAGCTGGTGAGCTTGCTGGTTAAAGGTGGAATAACAAAGCTATCTGAGCTTATCATAGACGCTAACAAGGACTGGGGGGCCTTTCTCATTAAGAACCTCGGTGTTGCCGTTGACGATGCCGATGCCGTAAGAAAGGCGCAGGCTATCTTAGAGTCGCTACTAACCACCCAGGGGGACATTCTCTACCGGGGAGCCTCTAAAGCGGAAAGGCTCGGTGGTAACTATGGCCTGGGATACAATTTCCTCCACTGCATGAATACAGGTCTGTTTACTCCGGAGTGGAAGGACATTGAAGACCTGATTATATATCTATCCGGTGCTGTCAACAGGGCAGTAGCCCCGCCGTTATTGGCCATACCCGTGCCTGTTATAAGCCTTGTAGCCGCTGAAGACCACTCTGGTGGCGCAAATCCAGTTACCCCCGATATACTTTCTATCCCTTTGCCAATTATAAGTGTGCCAACACTAGCAACTGCCAGCCCTATAGCTGTCGGTGGTGGGGTAGCACACAACGAAGATGTTGGGGATGTTGATGAGACCGCAGAGACTAATAGTGCTGCCGTTAATGATATGCACCTATTACCTTCTCCAGGGGCAATACTAGACGGTTTCTACTTTGGCTTATCAAGTGTCTTTGACTGGGTGTGTCTCAACATAGGGACGCCAGGCGCTGGAGCTTGGACCATCACCTGGAAATACTGGAACGGCGCTACCTGGGCAGCTTTAACGGTTAAATATGATGAAACCAGCAATTTCCGTGCCGCCGCAGGGAAGCGCTGGCTTCACTTTGTGAGACCAGGCGACTGGGCATTAAGCACAATCCTGGGGATGAACCTTTACTGGTTAAAAGGCGAGATAACTAGCTATACCTCAATGACGACACAGCCTTTAGGCACACAAGCCTGGATAGGGCAATATTAAATAAGGAGGCTAAATTACTATGTTAGACCCTAAAGAGGAAAAACAATATGAGCGACTGAGAAAGCTGGCGCAGGAGTTACACATCCCTATGCCTGAAGTCTTCTTAGAGCTAGAGGTCAAGGATAAGGATGGCAATGTAATTCAAAGCCACAAGCAGAGAAGCCATAGCTGGACTAGGAATGCCTACAACATAATGTTCAGCCAGCTTGCGGCAAAAGACCCTACTGATGCTCTCTTTGGTGCCGGTAAACTCAATTTGAAAAAGACAAATGCCGCCATCTTTAGCGGCAACAATCAACTAGCAACGGGTGGTGGTCAGGCTGCGAATACTATGTTGCCAGTAGATACCCTCGCCACACAGGCCTACCGTGCCCCTGCAGGAGTTCCAGGAGAAACTTGGGGCATCCTGGTCGGTTCAGGCGCCGATGTCGAGAGCTTTGAGGACTATAAGTTGCAAACCCCAATTCTCAACGCAACTCTAGCCCACGTGGCAAGTGAACCTCATTCCATAAGTTATGCTGCACTAGCTCTGAAAAATACTCTAATTCGTTACTTCAACAATAATAGCGGTGCGCCCGTAAATGTGAATGAGGTGGGCATTGTATCCTTCTGTATGCTTAATGGCGGGGTGTTAGCTCTTGTGTGCCGTGACCATCTCGCTGCAACTGTTACCGTTCCAAATACTGGCCAGCTAAAGGTAACCTATACCATTCAGCTAACCTACCCGGCATAAAGGCTTACTGAAGAGGCTATGGAGGTAGATGAAAACGGAAAGATATATTGCACCTTATACAATAGGAGCGCTTACTCCCTATGAGAAGGTAGCCATGCCCGATAGCCGCTCATTACAGAGCAGCTGGGGGGACTGGGATTTGACATGGGAGGGTATGGGACTTCAGGTTCTCACGTTTTGTGGAGCCCCCTACTACATGCTTACGGTCGCGACTGCCCTCACCGCAAGCTACTGGATATACCGGACGATGCTTGCCTTCGACACCAGCGACCTGCCGGAGGATATAATCATTCACAACGCCCACATCTCCCTATACGTCCTGAACCACGAGACTTGGGGGGGTAGCATCATTGTTACCCCGGGTGCCTTCCGTATCCCAGTTATCATCGCAGACTGGGCTATGCAGACCCCGCTAATTGGCATCGGCGGGCAAAAATCCTGCGCTACCTTCGTCAACAGCGCCTTCAACGACATCGAGCTCAACGACCAGGGGTTAGGCTGGATTAACCCGGGCGGCATCACCCAGTTCTGTTTGAGAGAGCAGCACGACGTTAATCATGTCATACCTGGGGTGGCATATGGAACCAGCAATAGTATCTCGTTTCATTCCCCCCTGCTCTCAACGTATGAGCCGAGGCTGGTTATAAACTATGAGCTGGTCCGGCCACCGCCAGAGAAGTCTAATATCTGGCTATGGGTAGCCCTCGGTTTAGCCGGTGCCGGTTTAGCCGGTGCCGGGCTAGTCATCGCCGCGCAGCGCCAGAGAAAAGAGAAAGGTTAGGGCCTGGTTTATCCAGCTAAAGGCTTACTGAGGAGGCTATGGAGAATTGATGAAGACGCCTGACCCAGCAAAAGGAAGAGTAAAGGCTGCTCTAATTGAAATGCGCTGCCACTGGCACTGGGTGGCTGGTGGGCTGGCTGGGTTTTCCAGCGCCTTCGGGGCAGGAGGTCCGATAGGAGGCAGTATCTGCTTTATTGCCTACGAAATAAAGCAGGGCAAAGACACAGGAACCAAAAGCTATAAGGACATACTTGAGTTCGCCTGTGCCTTTTTCATTGGGCTTATCCCGGTAATACCATTAAAAATAATGAGGATACTATGAGCATAATGAAAACGCTTGACCCAGCACCAAAGTTCTTGATTTACGCTATTTTGCGGGCAATTCGGCACCCGCGGATGCCGATTACATACTATTATTGTCCTGATTGCAAGATTCGTTTCCTAGCTTCATCGGCAGAGTGCCCTAAATGCCATGACAAGGTTGGGAACACCCCGGAGCAGAAGACGGAGTCGGCTGTGCCCTGGTGGGGTGCCGTTGGGGTTATCATCATCGGTATTGCCTGCTGGGTGATTTCTGCCACCTATTCAATTAGCGGCTTGGATGAGGCTGGGCGTGCCCTGGTCTATGTACCCCTGGGGAGTTTATTCGGGATGTCACAGCGAAAGTAGTAAGGAGCAAATAAAATGGCTGAAAAAAAGAAGATATCGCCGCTGCTGGTAGCCGGAATAGGCGCCGGCGCAGCTATAGCAACAGGGGCCGCTCTCTACCTCATTACGAGGGCTGAAGCAGCTCCCCCTACTCCTCCCCCTGGGCTGGCTAATCTCTACGGGTTCGTAACCGACGCTCTAACCGGGCTGCCAATACCCCAGGTGCAAGTCACCTTGGATGGTCTTGTGCGTTATACCGGAACCGAGGGTCAGTATGAAATTAGGGATCTAGTCGCTGGCCAGACATACCATCTCAACTTTTCCAAAGAGGGCTACCAACCTATAACACGCGATATAGTCCTCAGTGAGGAGCTTAACGAGGTTAGTGTCCAGATGGCACTGATTCTGCCGACAGAGCCTCGCCTCGTCGATGCTTACCCTGCTCAAGCGCAAGTAGCCAGTGGGGGGACTGCCTATATCAACTATAAGGTCGGTATCCCTGATATTACAGCAGGGTATATATTGATGTTTCTTTTCCCTCTGGAAGGTGTCTACTGCTGGACGCCTTATGGCTGCGCCAACGTTGATTTTAGGGCAGGAGCTAAGGCAGGTTATTACGAGGGTAGTGCAGCAATGTATATCAAATATATGACTGACCACTTCAAGTTTGCCAATATACCACGTGGGACATATCGCCTGCTCAGTACCTGTCAGCTTTATCGGGATGGCACCCTGGTTAAAACCTACTGGAGAAATGTTAACACTGGAAAAACGATAACAGTGGTCTGAAAGCAAATGGGTATAATAGGGCTTCCCAGGTTGGGGGTATATTCCCCAGTCTTTAAGGACTTCTTCGAGAGTCTCGGCTGCCAGGTAGTTCAGCCTAGCAAGGTATCCCAGGAGATAATCAAGCTAGGCGTGATGAACAGCGCAGACATGATCTGTTTTCCTTTCAAGGTCACGCTCGGTCAAGAAATCTGGGCCCTGGAGCATGGGGCAACCGACCTGATAATGTTTAGCACTCACGGCCGCTGCCGCTTTAAGCACTATCACCAGCTCCAGGAACAGACGCTTAGAAATCTAGGCTACCAGTTCAGGATGCACACCCTCAGCGCCAAAAACTTTATTCCTGAGCTGATCAGAATTACCGGGGCCTCACCCCCCAACCTCATCAAGGCTATGCTTAGGGTGCTTTCGCAGGTTGGGGAGGTCGAGCGTAAGACATACGACGGCACACGCAGCTACCCCCTGAGAATCGGCATTGTGGGGGAAATTTACACCATCACCGAACCGGATATTAACTTTGATATAGTAAGGAAGCTCCAGAAGATGGGTGTGGATGTTGATGTGTCCCTAACCCTCTCCCATTTTATCAAGAAGACACTCAAGCTGGATTACTTTGAGAAGAGGAGCGAGAAGAAAGAAGCCAAGCAACTCCTCAGTGAAGAAATAGGCGGGCATGGGTTCGATAGTATCTACAACACAATCTGGTATGGGAAGAACAGGTTTGATGGCGTGATCCACTTGTTGCCTCTCAGCTGCATGCCAGAAAGTAGCGTAGAGGTGCTGGTAGATCAGGTGGCTAATAAGTATCAAATTCCACTATACCGGTTTCCGCTAGATGAGAATAATTTCGAGGCCGGCTTCAACACGAGGCTCGAGACATTCATTAGTATGCTCCGTAGGAAAAAGAAAAATGAGGTACTATCTAGGAATTGACTGCGGTTCAGTGTCAATAAAGTTTGCCCTTCTCCGAGGTGATGAACTGGTTGGTAAGGCTTACCTAAAGAATCAAGGGCTCATAGCCACAGTCCAAAATGGACTAAGCCAGCTACCCAAGGTCGAAAGCAGCGGTGTTGGTGTTACTGGTAGTGGTAAGGAGTTTGTCAGAACGCTTGTAGGAGCTGACTACATCGACTCAGAAATTACTGCCCACATGATTGCCTGCCTTAAGGAATATCCCGATGTCAGAACGATACTGGATATCGGCGGTGAGGACAGTAAGCTTATGCTCGTCAAGGACCATCTCCTAGCCGACTTCCAGATGAATAGGGACTGTGGTGGCGGCACCGGGAGCATGATTGAAACTATCGCCAATAGGCTCGGAATTAGAATCGAGGAGGTTGGTGAAATTGCCTTAGGGACCAGGGATCCAGCCACACTTCCTGGGAAGTGTGGGATCTTCTGTCAGAGTGCCGCCGTTTCCCAGTTAAGCAAAGGCAGACCTACAGCGGATATCTTGATGGGAGTTTGCAAAGCCCTAGTGGGTAACTACCTGGCTACCCTGGCTAAAGGTAAGAAGCTACTACCGCCGATTGTCTTCCAAGGGGCTACAGCCCAGAACGCTGCCCTGGTTAAGTGTTTTGAGGATGCCTTGGGATACCGGGTATTAGTTCCTGAGAACTGTAGCTACATGGGGGCGATAGGTATAGCCATACTTACAGAAGAAAATATGAACGGGCAGCATACAAGATTCAGGGGAGACGCTATCCTGGACTCCAATCATAGAACCGAGATAGCTCATTGTGACGGCTGCGAGAACAACTGCGAGCTCCTGAAGCTCTTCTGCGGTGATGAGCTGTTAGGGGTCAGCGGCAGCCGCTGCGGCAAGCATAATATTTGTCCCCTTTCTTTCTAACTTACTCCGGGCAAACTCTGTTGTTTGCCTTCTTTGGAATAACCCAGATAAGCCCATGTGATGTTTAGAGCATTAACTGGTTTCTTCCCCTTAAAATCAAATCCACTCTTTATTAGATGGTTTAGCACTTCCTTTTTGGTCATTTGTGGATTCTTTTCCTTCAATTCCTTCACCGCTTGGCGCAAGCCACTTGACTTACTATCATCTTTCTTAATATGGTTAATGTATCTATACTCACCTCGTGCCATTTTGGCGAATCTGTTTTTAAGACGGCGCAAAGCTGAGTAAACATTAGCCTGAATAGCCCTTCTATCGGTTCCGACATTTGCACGAAACAAAACATCCACAGCATCAGCTACTTTAAGGTAGCCTTGTCTCCTTTGTGCTATCTCCACTAGCATTTCTGGATAACTCCTATTGGTAAGATAGCTAATGGAGACATCTCCGAATGACTGTGGACTGATGTTGTGTTTCTCCATGTATGCCCGAATTAGTGCATGACCAGTTGCGATACTGCCTTCCAAGTCCATCAACTCATTTTGAAGCTGTTCGATTTTGTCTTGAAGGGATTGCCTCCGACTTTCCCAATCTTCAAGTAGTTCCATCGTTTCCTTTACCCATGAATGATTCATTCAAGCCTCCTTGTGTCATTTACAAAAATGACACCAATTCCTATTAACTTGTGCCTGTTATGTATTGTAAATTTATATTGTAACGTGCGGAGACGGGGGGATTCGAACCCCCGAAACCCGAAGGGCTTTACCGATTTTAAGTCGGTTGCCATCAGCCTCTCGGCCACGTCTCCGAAATAGGTGGGCGCTACGGGAATCGAACCCGTATCGGCAGTTTTAAAGACCGCTATCCTGCCTTTAGATGAAGCGCCCGAATAAAATAGGCCAATCATGGTTTGCCTGCCAGCTACCATTTGGCCTATTTTAACATAAAGCTCTATAAAATGCAACTTTTGTATAGGAGATTTATGGCAGAGCGACAACAGCAGCAAGATAGAGATAGAGATAAGAAATCTAGACGCCCCTTTCGGAAAAGTGATTTCGAGGCAGTGCTAAAATCAGCTACTAAACTTAAACTCGTGGGGTTCAGCAAGTTTTCCAACACAGTTGAAGGAATAGCCCTTCTCAAAACAGGCTTCATCAAAGTCGGTAAAGATAGGTTGGCATCTATCATCGGGACATAGCTTTGGTCTTTCTAAAAGTTCACCCACTCTATCAACTCCTATACATTATGATAGCAATGTCTAAGCTTTCTCCCCGGGCCCCAAGTAGAATTTCTTATCTACCATGGCATCATAGAGAGTTTTATCGTCGCTAACCGCCATATAGGGCAGAAAGATTTGCTCCATCTTGACCATCTCAGTTTCAAGAATAGCCATCTGTGCCCTGACCCAGTCCTTTACTATACACCAGGCTACTTTGACAGCTTGCTCGTAAGTTAAGTACCGGCGTGGGACCCTCTGCTCCTCCATCACCCGGAGCACCGCTTTAGCATCTGTCGGCAGCCTGATTGGCATATCGCCATAAGGCGTTTTGACAATGAAGGAGAGGCTTTCTACGACCCCATTGTCTGCATAGTTTATCAGGATGGATTTAGCTCCATGGGCAACGAGTATACCTTGAATCTCTCCGACACTTTTAATCGCCGGCACGCTGGTTGTGTAATTGGCTATTGCCATTCATCACCTCCTAGCCAACCTTTGCCTTTCCATCTATCTCCTCAACGTATAAGGCTGACGACCAGGGAACAAAGGCTCGGCTCCGAAGCACTCTGCCCCTCTGACTGCCGATTCTGTACTTGGATAGCCAGAAACCTAGCCCTTTCTCTTCCAGCGCATCACCCGGCGTACCATCAAGGAAGGCGCTATCGCCTTCAATCTTGGTTTCCCTCATTCCGTCAATGGTTAGAGTAGCAATAACTCGCACGCTACCTTCTCTCCCAAGGTTCCTGCCAGGGCACCCCCAGTGCCTCATAGATAGATTCCTCACTATCGCCGGCGATTCTTCCCCCGCGCTCGTTGAATAGACCGTCACCATTGGCTGCCAAGTGCCAGCCTCGCTTCTTAGCCAAGCTACACAGGCGGATATTATTCTCTACGCTGCCGGTCCTGATGAGCAGGAGAGTAGCAAAGGTCTCAGGAGTAGCGTAATAGACGTCCAGACTAATGCTATCCATCTGCACCCGGGCTATCTTCATGCCCGACATCTTCACCTTACCCAGTCTCATTAAGATACTGTCCACGGCATATCTGTCCTTGGGTACCAGCACCAGGTCAATGTCATTGACCAGAGGCCGCCGGCGCCTTATGCTCCCAGCAACTACTACCTTCTCACAGGCTGGCTCGAGCAAATCTTTAACCCTTTGTGCTATCGCCTTGGCCCTTTCTAATTCCATCGCTTTTACTCCTTCCTTGGCCTGCCTCTCTTACCACGCCCCGGACCTAGGTGAAGTATCACAGCAGTGATGGTTTCTTTCTTCTGCAAAGTGCCAAAATCCCTCACCGCAGGGCAATTCTTGCAGCGACCCACGTTGAACTCGTCTATTATCCAGTGATGCACACAATCTGGATTACCCCTTCTCTCCTTAGCTCCATTCACTTCAGCTCCTCAAACTCTAGTATAGTTTTGGGTGCTTCCTGCCGATTTATCCGATATGTAATCGGTAGCTTACATCGCAGGTGCTTATCATCATCCCCCAGAATAATCCCAGCATCCACACAGCCATCTATAGCTGGTTTAAGTGAAGCTAAAGCATTATCAGGGTCTCGATAATAGCGCCGATCAGGAATAACAAGGATTATTGCAACCTCTGCCTTTACATACATCACCCCATACACCTGAGGCATTCCCCGACAGCCATTGATAGCACAATACATAGCCATCTCGCGGAACTCCTTTACCGCTTTAGCCTTCTTTGCCCAAAAACCACGCCAATTCGGGTTTGCTTCTTTAGGGGGTAAGCAGGGTATCTCAACCTTTAGGCTCATCTCCAAATAAGCCCTCCTGAACAACCTTACCGGGGCAACCATTAAAGACGCCTTCATCAATGACTTTGTTCAAAGGTATTCTCTTCCCGCATCGAACGCAGACAACCATCATCGGATTGTGGCTCTTCTTATCCCACTCCCAGATGTGTTTAGCCATCAACTTACCTAAGGTCAGGACCAGACATATCGATAACATTCCCCTGGCAAAGTTCTACCAACCTTGATACGGCACCCTCTCCAATACGATCAGCCAGCGATACTTCCCCCCCACGGGCCTCAAAAGGCTTATTAGTAGTTATTATTACCGGTAATTGCCATTCCAGCCGCCGGTCGAAGACTGTCCAATATGTCGCCTGTAGCCACTGACTAGTCGGGTCGACACCGACATCATCCAGCACCAGGAGCCGCGCTGAAAGCACCCTATCCAAGATATCGGCCTCAGTGAACTCACCCCTATTGGAGAATGTGCGGCGAATATCGAGCATTAGGTCCCGAGCTTTCTTGAATAGAATGGGTAGCCTCTTCTCATGGAGAACATAGTTGGCAATGCAGGCAACCAAGTGGGTCTTCCCAGTCCCATTGCCCAGGGAGTAGAAAACGAGGCTGGGGGACTGCGTGCTAAACTTCTCGGCGTATCGCCTGGCTATCTTGAACGCCCGAGGGTTAAGGTCGGGATTAGAGTTACTAAAGGTGGTCTCTTTCCACTTCGGCGGTATTCCAGCCAGGGCAACCAATTCTCGGTATCTTGCCTGCTCCTGTGCTTCTATGGCCAGCCGGTCAGCTTCCTCTTGACGCCTTGCTCTTTCTGCACCACACTTCGAGCAGTATTGAGCCGTGGCTGGCCCAAGATTAGTTGTCTCAAACTCTTCCCCACAATCAGGACATATTCTCTTTACCTTCTGGCCCAAGTTTGCCAGACCCAGGGATATACGTGATAGGTCTGACTCTCTTCTGCTTCGGTTGTTTTGCTGATTGTTCACCTGCCTTAACTCCTTTCTTGCCAATATCTTCATTAACCCAGGTCATGCTTACAAATTCCCCGCCACACTGAGATATCTTGCCCCTCCAGCAAGCTAATATCTCCCCACGGGTAAAGCCCCGGGTTAACATCCGCTTAATAGCCTGGCCCTCCTTCCCATAGCTAGGAATAGGGTCTTTTTGAACTCTGTCAGGAAAGCCGAGGTGTGTTCTCATCTCGGTAAAAATCTCGTTAACAATAGGGTCAACTTGCTTTGTGCGGGCCCCTTTATCTTTAGATAAAGGGGTAATATCTTTCTTCTCCCCTCTCCCCTCTCCCTCTTTCTGCAGTTTTTCAGGAGTTATGTCGGAGTTTTTCAGGAGTTTATCAGGAGACTTTTTATGGTAGTCCTCGAAGTCGGACGGATATACTTCCTGCCTTTCCTTGAAGTGAATGACTTCAAGACAATCATTCTCGTTCCATCTCAAGGAATTCAGTTCTATCATTTTTGAAATGCAACCTGTGAGCACTTTTTTTTCTTTGTAAGTTAAACTTAATGCCTTAGAAATGTCGTCCAGGGACATAGATTTGGTTTCAGTGAGCATTAATTTACCACGTATGGGAGACTGCCCGGCGAGTAACAATATCCCGTCCCAGCACCCTCTTTCTGCTATCGATAGCCTAGTCATCTTGGGGTCGCCAAGCATATCAAGCCATAGCTTTATCCAAGGTAGCGGTCGCCGGCCTCTGCTCATGCTTACTACATGCCTCCTAAAGTTAGAACTATTACCCCCTTTACTGCCTGACGGCAGCGATTCTCCTGAAGCAGTCGGATGGCAGTTCGGTTATATCTGCCTGAGAGCTCACGCCGAGCTCTTTCCACACTGCTTGGCGGTCCATGTTGAAGTCCTCTTTACAGGCGGTGTATAGGTCGCCGAAGTTTTTGATGGTTTGTGGGTCACGCTTGGGCTTCGGCGGTTTATCGGGCGGAACCAGGCCTTCGGTCGGCTCCTCTATTATTGGCACCGGCTTTGCCTTCTCCGGCTTTGCCTTCACCTTATTCAGATTCTCCAGTGCCTTGTTAATAATGTCCTCGGCCTCCTCCAGAGTCCGTCCCTTCTCAATCCAGTCCTCTTTGAGGCTGGAGATGCCGAGGATGTTATGGACGTCGTTAGGGGTAAGCCCCTTGTCCTTTTGCCTCGCCCACCACTTCTTCCAGTTAGCCTCACCAGCCTTCTCGTAGGCTGGGGGGAACTTGCCTTCTGGAATCTCCTCGAATTCGGCGGTGCTGTAGGCGCCAGCGAAGAGCTGTGGGAATGCCTCAACTAGCGCACGTTTTAACGCCGTTTTCCTGAGCATTGAGGGCTGTTTCTCCACAGTCCAGAACTGGGTCAGATGTCCGTCCCTGGTATACCTTAAACATTCTGCCTTGTTGACTGCCATATAAAATGGCTTTTCTCTGTCCCTTCGGTACACCTTGGCCCAGCCGCCCACCAGCTTGTCTTTTTCCTCTTCCAAGAGGAAGGAGCCTTCCCTGAATTCGAGCTTGCCGGCACTATCTTTCAGGATGATGCCGGCCTCATGGCCGGTGCAGTTGTCGTTTGTCTCCGCCGCCTTGAGATAGGAGTCTATGGCGATGACGGTGGCTGCCTTGTCCTTCTCCGAGTATTTGATAAGGTAGATTTCGCCGGCGAATGGGTTTAGGTTGAGCGACTGACAGGTTTTGAGAAAAACGGCGGTCTCTTGGTCAGTGGCTAAGGGGCAAATGAGGCTTTTCACGTCACGAAAGCTAATGGTGATTACCTCCCCTTTCCACTGGACTACCGCCTTCTCCTGTGCCTTTTGTTGTGTTTTCCTTTCTACCATTGTTTACCTCCTTTCTCCAGTATGCGACTACTGTTTAATTTTCTGGAATATACTTATTGCCCTGGTC
>Ga0315296_10002127_pt1 | contig 17051 bp, 25 predicted proteins | sample YL17G14_18_MG_FD_203921 | JGI IMG/M metagenome (GOLD analysis project Ga0315296, IMG submission 203921) | Sediment microbial communities from Yellowstone Lake, YNP, Wyoming, USA - YL17G14_18 | ecosystem: Environmental > Aquatic > Freshwater > Lake > Sediment | place: USA: Wyoming | collected... | reverse complement strand
CTACCTGGGCGACTAGTTGGATTGAAGACTATGATGAGCTTGGGAAGGTCCTTAAGACGATTATTCAGTACGCTGAAGACGCTAAACAGCAATACTCCGTGCTCTCATTCATAAGTCCCCGAGCCGACAACGCTTGGATAGAAGCGATTTGTGCTCAGATCATTCCAGGGTACACTCCTGAAACAGCCTTGGAAAAAAAGCGCAGCCTGCTCGAAAGAGCAATTGCCGTTGGAAGAGACGCGTTAGAACCAGCTGAAACATCTGGATACCCTGAGGCCATCCAGTTTGTAAATCTGCATTTGAGCAGAAAACTCAGGGCGCTTGCCGAACTCGAGTCCAGCCCGGAAGAAAAGAAGAAACTTCTTGAGGAAGCTCTGCAACATGCAAATGAGGCTTCGAGAATCGGCGACCTTCTCGAGCCTCTATCGTACTGGGACCTCGGGATCCACAAAGGAACCATAGCGGTAATAAAGTGTGATCTGGCTAACCTGGCTAGAGACGCTGAGACCAAGAAAAGCATGCTCCAGGCAGCTATACTGGAAAGAGAAAACGCGCTGAAACTACTGGTCAAGGATGTCAGCTTCCACCCCGAGAAAAAAACGACGACTATTATCTTTCTGGGGGGTCAGCAGTATCTTGCTGGGATCTGGCGGAGCAGCCTCTATAGACTTACCGGTGACAAGGAGCATTTGAGAAAGGCAATAGAAGCCTTCACTGACGCACTTGAGTCAGCCCGACGTGCGGGGGCGAACATGCCAAGCCGCATAGCAGAGTGCTACTGGAAAATCGCGCAGGCATATGATGAACTGGATGACCACATGACGGCCGCCGAGAACTTCTGCCTTGCATCAGACAACTTCAAAGGTGCAGTGGAGAAGATCCCTCAACTCAAAAATCTCTATGAAGATCATGCGCTTTACATGCAGGCTTGGAGTGAAATTGAGAAGGCAAGGTACAATCATGAGAGACAAGAATACGGCTCGGCAATGGAGCATTTTGAGAAAGCTGCCGAACTTCACAAGTCTTTGAAGAAATGGAGCTATCTGGAGCCTAACTATTCTGCTTGGGCTCAAGTCGAAAAGGCAGAGGAACTAAGCAGGGAAGAAAAGGGCGAAGAAGCGATCAAAACGTTTGAACGAGCGTCACACGGGTTTGGCCAGACCAAGAAGTCACTTGAGTCGCAGCTTCACATCATAGAAGACATAGATGAAAAACAGATGGTAACGAGCATGGTCGGAGCCTCAGATCTCCGACGAGAGTATTGCAAGGGTAGAGTAGCTATTGAAGAGGCAAAAATCCTGGACAAAAAGGGAGATCACTTCGCCAGCTCTGGAAAGTATGGTTCAGCAGCTGAGACATTTCAGAGAATAAGTGAGGCTTTAACGTCTGACCAAGAACGGAGAGAGTTCAGACTGCTCATCATTCTTTCTCATGCTTGGCAAAAGATGACATTGGCTGAGTCGGAAGCGTCACCTGCACTTTATGCAGAGGCATCACAGCTCTTTGAGGATGCTAAAGATTTCAGTCAGAATGATAAGACAAAAATGTTGATGCTTGCACACAGCCGTTTTTGTAAGGCCCTTGAGGCTGGAACGGGATTTGCTGACACAAGAGATGCAAAAATGCATGCTAGTGCAACGAAATATCTCGAGAGTGCAGCCAGCTATTATGTGAAAGCAGGATTCCAGAAAGCTTCAGAATACGCTGAGGCTACTGAACTACTCTTGGATGCATACGTGCACATGGACAACGCGAAGGAAGAGAAAGACCCTGAGAAGAAGGGCAAATTGTACGCAATGGCCGAAACAGTCTTGCAGACATCGGCGGGGTCTTTCATGAGCGCAGAGCACCCGGAGAAAACGGACCAGGTTTTGGGATTGCTTGAAAAAGTGAAAAAGGAAAGAGAGTTGGCGTTGTCCCTTGTTGAGCTGCTGCATGCTCCAACGGTCGTTTCAACAACAACATCCTTCACATCGCCTGCACCGACGCGTGAAGAAGCCGTTGGTTCAGAAAGGTTTGAACATGCTGATATACAGGCAAACCTGATAATCCGGCAGAAAGAATTGAAGATCGGCGAAAATCTCAGCATAGAGTTGGAGCTTGTCAATGCTGGAAAGGGTTCTGCTATCTTGACTAAAGTCATGGGAATCGTTCCCAAAGGGTTTGAAGTGGCTGAAAGACCCGAGACCTGTCGAGTTGAAGACAGTTTTATCAACTTGAAAGGAAAGCGTCTTGACCCGCTGAAGATGGAAGAAGTAAAGCTCGTTCTTAAACCAAGCTTGCAGGGAACGTTTTCGCTAAAACCAACTGTGCTCTATCTGGACGAGAATGGCAAATACAAGTCACACGAACCTGAGCCCGTGACTATAGTCGTGAAAGAGCTGGGAATAAAGAGCTGGATCAAAGGAGAAAGATAATCAACTGGTTTTGCGGAAATCTGGTAGCGCGCGCGTAGTTTTTGGGGGATTTGCGCGCTGTCTTATTTACAGTGTAGTGTCGGGAGTTCGAGCTGTTGTCTGTTTATGCCTCCGTTTAGTCTTATAAGGGGAAAGTGCGTACATTCCTGAAAAGGTAGGTGGTTGAACTTGGATTTTAAAACAAGAGGTCTGATTTCTGAAACATTCAACCGTGCTCTTGAGGAGTAAAGCTGTCTTGAGGTTATAAACTGGATTCTTGAAGCAGATGAGGACGTATCGTCAAAAGAAGATTTGGCCTTAGGATATGTTATGGGTTCATTAATGAATATTGCTTATCATGTTGCAAGTCGTATGAAACTGGAAGAAAAATTGGACCCGAAGTACAGGAAGGAACTGGAAACATTTTTGGGAAAAGAAGAAGCTGCGAAAATATTGCATGAAGACGCTGTGAGACTTGAGAAAGCGAAAGCAAAAGGTGGCGAGCAAGTAAGGAGCGAACTAACTGAAGAGGAAACTGATGATATTAGGAATATGCTAATACCGATGATTCCACGTTTCAGAGAGAAGATACGCAAAGAGTTAGCAATGAGAGCAATTTGATTATGTTGAAGAGAAGAGCGCGCGCGCCCGAACAGTTCGAACACGCCCAAAAAAAGACCCCCGTACCAAACAAATCTCAAATTTCTACGCTCAGCGCAATACCACATTCACTGTATATGAAATGGAAAAGCTTAGAAGGCGGGCCAGCGCGACCGCAATCTTTAGCGCGTGCCGTGATGCTCAGATCTGAAAAAGAAAAAAAAGAGGGGTTTGGCTACTCGTTTCTCAAGTAAACTACGGGGTACCATTCTATCCAACCAGAGAAGGCTTCAGAACTGACCTCGAAGCTGAGATAGCAGTAGCCATTCTTGGTTTTGAATTCAGGCGGAACTTGTTGGCTGTAGACTGGGTACGACGTGCCATAATACGTCGCGTTCACGACGTTGGAAGACACGTATTCGTAGCTGCCGTATCCGTTCCATGCGATGTAGCTCAGCGAGACTGAAGTTTTGACAGGTACGTCGTGATAGCTCGCATTAACGATTACAATACTTATGTACATACGACTGTACCCCCCAACATCTACTTCAACGCTAATCCATTGATCTCCATTAATTATCGTTGTATTTTCCCAAGGGCCTTGATATTGATATGCTGGCTGAGCTTGATAGTAGGGCCAGTTTGTTACTTGTGTGTTTTGAACCGAGGGCGGCGAATCCGTGCCAACCGTTAGGTAGACCGAAACGCGGAGCAGTACCCAACCATTTGTGAACCACGTGGCCGCAAAGAAAGGTACACTACATTGAGCAGCCTTCACTGTGAACTCCTCCGTGCCATTGCAAACTGGCAAGTCACTTGGGTAATAAACACGGGGTCTCACTTGGTAGCCGTCAGGAGGAGTCAAGGTTATCATATCTTTTCCATTTATCGTAGCCCAAATCCAACTTACTCCTTCTAGGTACACCTGCGTGCTACCGTTATTCTTGTTGCCAATATCGATTATAGCTGCGGACACGAACATTCTGTCGTAACCTTCAGTTGAGATAATGCTTGTAGAGCCATATCCATATCCAGACGGATTAGGGCCACCGCTGCTGTGGATCGAGATGTTAACGTCTTGTTCTACTGTTTTTGCAGGACTTTTTGTCACATTTACGTTTCTTGAGTTGACTCCTGTGTCGTTCAAACCAAAGCTATTTGACAGTCCAATTGCGTCATAAATGTCGACAGTGCCATCATTGTTAACATCTGCCCAAGGATTGTATTCGCCTGGTCCTAGATCGCTTTTCGTTGGTTTGATCAAGAACAGTGTAGCTGTCAGACAGAAGATAGCCAAAGCCACTATGATTAGATCTCTTCTAATTTTCATTGTATCACCTCCCCTTTCCCCAATCGAAGACTGATAGAAACTGAGTTGGCAACCTGCTATTTACGCTTGTGAAGAAATGTTCTAGTGCCTGTGTGACACGTTGGTTAGCGCGCGACGTGGCTAGGTATCAACGTATTCTTCTTTAATGCGCTTGAATCTTTCCTCTTTGATATTATGGACTCTTATGAGGAAGATAACTGCTATGATTATCATTACGTTATCTAATATCAGGAACAAGAGGTTGTCTTTGTAGAAGGATATCAAACCGTATCCGATAGCCATAACGGCAATGGCAAGCGCGAACCAAAACTCGAAGTCTACTTGTGCCTTCGTCAGAGCATAGGTGAATTTCCTTTCTTTCTTTTTTTCTTCTTCGTTGTTTTCGCTACTATGAGGTAACACAAAAGTCAACTATTGTTCGAAGAATGATAAAGGCATTACTATGAACGATTAGCGCACCCTAGCCCTAGCGAGTCTTTTTGACTCGGTAAAGTTCCAGATAACCACATTTCTCGCAGTAAAACGCGAGAACCTTATCACCGAGAAAGCCTTCTGCGGGAACCAATTCGACATGGCATCCTAAGGCTTCAAGATGTTTGTCTTCGTTCATATGAGAACCGCATTTCGGGCAAGTTGTAGGTGAAGGCGTCATGTTCTCACGTTACCTTGATGTTCAAATAAAAGACCTGTCCCTTCCCCGACCACTCATAAACTTGGAGAGACCCAGATAAAAATGAAAAAAAGAGCTGTTATTGCCACCAATGTTTCTTAGTTTCTTCCGATTTCTCTCTCCTGCCATACTTCCTGTAATATTCATCTACAATAACTTTGACACTTTTCTCTGTCTTAGCATGATCTAGGTATTCTCGATAAGTCGCATTCTCGTAGACTTCAAGCGGAACAATAAACCAATTGCCGTATATGTTCCCAGTCGTTTGTGTTTCACCTTCTGCCAATTCCTTCGTCTTTTCTTTAATCTCTTTCTCGCGCGCCAATTCTTTTGCCCTTTCTATTTCCTCTTCTCTTTCACGCGCGCGCTCTTTGAATGCGGCGTTCATTTTGTCGAGACCTATCTTAATCAATCTGTCCAGTTCTTTCTCTGCGATGTCTCGTGCTTCAAGCGTCTTGCGCCAATAGTTGAAATCGGGATGACCACCTTCTCGCTTGTATTCAGTGTGATATAACGCCTTAATTTCTGGGTCGCCCTGAACGTTAAGAACAGTGTCCCAGTCTACAAAATAGGGAAACTTCGGGCTTCGGTGTTCGTCGCAGAACCAATTGTCGCAGATTTCACAATGATGGACTTTCTTCTGCGAATAGTCACCATCTTTGACAGAACATTCGTGACAAATGCCTGTTCTCGTCTCTTCGGAAGTCTCCATGATTGTCCCTCAATTCTATCTATCGCGCGCGCTGGGGCAGTCGTGATTTTCAGGTAGCCTATGCTCTTCACAGAATTTGCCGTTGCAGAACGAGCATTCAAATGGAATTTCTGTCTCAGTTCCGCAATGGTCACATTTTGCCATAGGTTAGTCCCATGTTAGCGCACTATTTTTGTGATTGTTTAGCATTGACAACGCGCTGATAAACCTCTTTGGTAATTTCATTAGCTAACCTTGTTCTTAGAATGAGGTTTTGATCCATGAAACCATCATTGTAAACTAAGCGGACAAACATTTCATTCTCCTTGAATATAACTCCGACCAATCCCACAGCGAGTATAGCGCGCGCACTGATGTTTTCCTGAGTGACAGTGGTCACCTCTTTAACGGAAGAGTATGAAATGTGCAAGTTGAGTTCCTTCAGGAACAGGTCATTTTGGTTCAAAAAGAGGTCACCGCTGCGTTTGTCCGTGTATAATGGGTGCCCGCCCACATATTCAACGCTGTAACGGAGAACGCCTCCTCCCATGTCTTCGGCGTCGAGAAGATTGTCACGTTTGAATGCGCGTTCAAAGTCTGACATAATTCATAGTACAATCTTGCGGTTACTTATGATTTTCGCAAAGCGCACGCTTCAGTGTCGCACAACCCATTGCCTAAATTTTAGCGCGCGCTAAAAGCCATTATCCGAATCAATTTGGCAAAATGGAGCCTCGGGCGGGATTCGAACCCGCGACCCCCGCCTTACCAAGGCGGAGCCCCACCGGGCTAGGCTACCGAGGCGCGTGCCCGTTTGATATTTAGGAAATCGTTTCTTATGTTTTAAGCGTTCCTAAGGTTGTTGGCTAAACAGATATAAAAGAAGAGGACAGAATTCAACAACTAGCTTTGTCAAATGCGGGGGTTTCCGAGCTTGGTCAAAGGAGCAAGGCTTAGGACCTTGTCGCGCAGGCGTTCGTGGGTTCAAGTCCCACCCCCCGCACCACTATGTTGAAAGATGACGGGGGTCCCGAAATCAACGTTTACTCTTGGGAAGCCAGAGGGTCTTTGGGTTTTGCGAAGATCTTGCCGCCGTCAACCGTCACCCAGGCGCTCACGTTGTTGTGCTTGTCTTGAATTGGCATGCGGTATGTCCACTTGTTCGCTGCTGGCTGCACAACTTCGGGTGTATCCACGACTCTGTAGGCTTTCTTCACCGCGCCCTCTACAAGTTCGCGGATTCTCGCCCAGCTAATTTGCTGGTGAATTTCGCTTGCTATTCCGTGCAGTTCGCCTTTATCGTCGAAGTACGTTTTCAACTGGCGTTTTGCTTTCTTGGCTGCCCTGGTCAGCGTGTCCTGCAACTTGTCTGGCTGATTTTCTTCGAGATCAGCGAGTGCGCCAACGCTGCCCAATGAAGCCCACGGCTGAAGATACTGCATGACGCGATGCACAAGGCGTCTGCCCTTAACTTCCAGCTTGTGCCCACGTTTATCTGAGAGCACAAGCCGCGTCTGAAACCTGAGTTTCTTAGTCGGTTGTTTGCCGATGCCTACTTTACCTTGTATTATGCCAGTTGGGTCCTTGAACACTTCCACCTTTTCAGGCGAGAAAACCTTCTCATAATACAAGCCTTCAGAAGGGTCAAACTCGACTTTCTTTGCCACACTGATCGCCTCCTTTGGAAAAAGCCATGCTCAGTCTTTCTTGGCTTTGGTTTCGTTTGCGCGTCTTGTTTCCCATGCCTTTTGCCCAGCCTTCTTCCATTTTTCGTACTCATCGCCTGTTGTCTTGTTTCTACTGCCTTTCTCCCACAAAGCAGCTCTCTTGGGACTCAGTTGCTTGAGTGTTGGCAAGTATCCTTCTGGAAGTTTATCGTGCAGTTTGCCGCATTCTACACAGCGAAACTTGTCGCCCTCTTTCGAGAACGCACCTTTCCCCATGACATTATTGATAGCGCCGCAAACGTGCGGTGTTTTCTTCTCTCCATTCTTTTGTTCCGATGCAGGTTTTCCCGCCGTTCTGGAAGCCTTTTCAGGCTTAGGTTTTGTTTTGCTCATGTGTTGACACACATCTCCTTTTTTCGTAGCCAGTTTTAGCGTAACCCGCCTGCACCAACGTGGAGGTAACTGGCCTGCAGGCAAAAAAAGAGGCTGAGGCTCGCAACGAGGTAAAAAAAACCTTGGCACCCGCTTGTTTGAAGCGCGATCGTCGTCGTGGTCGCTGGTGATGCGGTCGCTGTTATGTTGAACAAAATGTGGACGTGAGGTTTAAGAAATGACCTCAACAGTCACACGAATCTTCTTCGGCTGAGTCTTGAAGGCTCTCTGCTGAACATACAAAGTCCCTATGTTCTGCTCGGTTGAGGTTTCCTCAAACCTGAACGTTCTCTTGGTCGGATTTCGAAAACCAAACTCAGCCACAAATCTTCCATTCTTTGCTGCCATATCTACTCAACTCCTTTCCTGCTTTAGACTCAAAATGTCTTCAACTGTGTTGGCTCACTGTTTTGGAGATGCCTTTTTGATAACGTTCCACGTCAGGCTTACTACTTCTGTTGGAGCAAACTCGGTTTTCTTGCTCTTCTTCAATTCTGCTACCAGCGCGTCGCGGTTGACACGGTAGTTGCCGAATGCGCCAACAGTCTTGCGTTTTCCGTGTTGTTTGACCTGTTTCTGAGCAGCCGGTTTCTTCAGTGGTTTCTTAGGATTGAGCTTCACGGTCTTGCCATGCTTGCCCTGGTTCTTCATGCGTGTTTCGTAAGCCTTTCGTCCCGCTGCTGCCCAATCAATTTTCTTGCGCCAGTTAGCTGGTTTCGTGAGCTTGGGCTTGTTCTTGACCTGTCTTTTTGCGGATGTCTTTTGCATTCTTCTCATCTCCTAATCGAAAGAGAGAACCACTTCAACGACGCGACCGTTGCGGTACTTGGATGACTTGAGTCGGTCTGCTCGGTTCTCGAAAGACGCTGCGACCACGCTGCCCTCTCGGATTCTAAACGACCTAAGCCCTTCTGGTCGTTTGCCCTCCATGCTGACAACAGGTGCTGCACGTTGCAGCCATGCGCCCACATCAACAACAGGAACCATCCAAGGCGCGACGCTGCGGAATCCGTGGCTTACTCCCTCCAATCCTTTCATCTCTGCTTTACCCATCAGGGTCAAACTGGTGCCCAGGCCGACTGCCCGAGCAAAGGTTTTAACACGGCTATTTGCCGATGCCATTTTACATGTCTCCTATACTTGTCGAGGAGTGCCATGCAAATTGCATCGTATGATGCAATATGTCATGTTCATCCCCAAGGCATTTGCAACATATGTGTATATATTAATGTTTCATGTAAAAGCGTGATGATGTTAAAACCATTTTTCACGCCGTTTCTGAATTTCTTTCTGAGAAAAACGCAAGCAGCAGCCGATCGTCGGTTCTGGCGCGCGCGCTAATTACACATAGATGATCGTAAGTGGGGGTTTGGGTTTGGATAAAAGTTTACCCTTTCTCTCTCTCAGTTTCTACTTCTGCTACTCTCTGCTCCTCTCTCTTACTCTCTCTGACAGACACACAGACAAACAGACACAGACAGAGACAACTGTTTTGCGGAAAAGTTATAGCTGAACAGCCAAAGACTGGTGACTGATTATGACTGATTCAAGATTTTTGTAGCAAGGTTTTCGAATTGTTGTCTAATGTCGGTGATTTTGGAGGCGTCATTAGGGTCTCGAGCGGCAATACTTAGTGACCCTACGTGGTTTAGTTCGAATAACCCAGCAATCGCTCTAAGGTAGTCTTCGACTTTTCCTCTGGATGTGATGCCTTCTTGACCACTGACTTGCCCTACTACTACGCTCGCAAATCGTTTTCCTTTGATTTTGCCATAAAGAGGATACATCCGATGGATGAAGTTCATGGCTAACGCCGTAGGAGCATCCATGTAGGTGGGAGAGCCAAGCACAACAGCGTCAGCAGAAAGCATCTTGTCGTAGATTCCCTGCATGTCATCTTTTATATGACATTCGTTTGTCTTTTCGCATGCTAAACAACCATCGCACGTCTTGATGTTCCTATCTCTGAGCGTAAACAATTCGGTTTTGCTGCCACGTTTCTCAGTTTCCCTCATCAACTCTCTCATCAACCATTCAGTATTTCCCTTCCTCGGACTACCACATATCCCCAGTATCTTCAAGTTTGGCTCCTCATTATTGCCGTTAGATGGGTTTACATATAAATCTAAGCCCAAACCCACAGACCTGGGTTTTGCGAAAAAGCTATAGCCGAAACGAAATAGACTACATTGATTGGCAAGCGCGCGCTATTTGAGGGTTTATGATTGTGGTTGAGCGCGCGCGCCTAACAAGCTATCTGTTCAATGATGCGCTTCGATAGAAGATCAAGCAATTCCGGGGTTGCCGCGTCAATTACATCAAACATTTTGGGCTCCGTAATTGAATAGAGTCTCCTCGTGCCGTCCTTTCGGTCCCTCACCAACCCGCAGTCTTTTAGAATTTTTAGATGACGGGACACGACAGGTTGAATCAATCCAACATGGGGAATTATTTCACATACACACTTCTCGCGTGCACGCAGGAACTCGAGTATTTCAAGCCTCGTCGAGTCAGAAAGAGCATTGAAGATTTTTGCTTTCAGCCTGATCCGCTTGTCTGTCTTGGAATGCATGTTTAAGGCAATATTGATGACAATATTTAAATATTGCTATGAACCAACCTCTCTATCAACATGCGAAACTGGCAAAAAAGCATGAGTAGAAGGGTAATCCGTGGAGAAAAAGAAGGTGAGTTTCATATTCTGTGTCTGCACTGGTAAGTGCACTGGATTCAAGGATTTGGATATGTGGGACTTCATAAACATAATACGAGCCGAATATCCAGTCGAATATGCGTTCATACACCCCATGTTGTGCGATGAGGACGGGGAACGTTTCTTTGCAGACTTTCTGCGTAAAGACAGACTTTATGTTATAGGCGGATGTGCGCCGGTAATGCAGAAGAAGCTGTTTCGAGATGCATTTGCGAAGGCTGGGCTTGACATAAGCAAGGACCTGGTTTCTCTTGATGTCAGAAACATGACGACCGAAAAGGCATTAGAAACAGTGAAGAAAGCACTGGAGACCGCGGGTCAAGCATGACAGAAGAAACATACATGGGAGTACCCCGAAGCAAGATTCCTTGGTATCCAAGAATTAACATGCAAAAATGCAATCAGTGCGACGGAGACCCACAATGCCTCAGATTTTGTCCCCATGGCGTATTCGAGTACAACAAGGAAAAAAAGGAGTTCATCGTCAAAACCCCGGACAATTGCGTCGTCTTTTGCAGGGCATGCCAGAAAGTCTGCGCAGCCGACGCACTGAGTTTTCCAGAAAAGAAAGAAATCTTAAGGCTGATAAAAAGTGTCCGAGAAGAAAAGAAGTAAGTACATAATTATTCCGTGCAGCGGAATCGGAAAGGCTTTGGGAACGATAACGCGGAGGGCTACGTACATCGTGACTGAAGAGATGTTGCCAGATGATACTGATTCTATTTGTCTTCCGCTACTCACCATCGAAGATGAGGAGACCGCGCGGAAAATAAGACAGACTCCTTGCATAACCGTCGACGGCTGTGTCGCCCAGTGTGCCAAGAAGAATGTTGAGCACCATCACGGAAAACTCAAAGGCGGCATCAAGATTTTGGATGTGATAAAGGAGAACCCTAAGCTGAAGCCAGGAAACGTGCTTGACATCGGACCCGACGGTGAGAAACTGGCAAGAAAGGCAGCTGAAAAAGTCGTGAAAATTGTAGGTGACAAAAGTTGAAGATCAAACCCAAAATCGGCTTAATCTCCTGCAGTGGAGAAGGGCTATCTGAAGGAATGGTATCGCGTGTGGCGACACGAAGAATACTGGAAGAACGGGACGATGTAGTGACAATCTGTCTACCGCTCTTTCTGGCAGGCGGACAGGAAGAGAGAGACTTCGCCAAGAATAATCCTTGTATAACTGTTGACGGCTGCGAAAAAATGTGCGCCGCTAAAGGAGTCAAAATGTACGGAAAAGTTCATCCAAAATCAGCGATAGTCATCTCAGAAATTACGAAGAAAGGAAAACATTCAAAACCCAAATCAAAAAGCAGAATAGAACCAGAAGACGAAAAACTCGTCCACGAAACCATGAAAATCATCAACAAAGAGGTAGACAAAGTGAAGGAGGAAGAATAGCATGTCTATAGAAAAGAAGGTTGCCGTTGCTGTATGCACGGGTATGGACCAACCCTTGGCAACAGTCTCCAGATATGCAGGATACCACGTTCTGGAGAAACTAAGACCAGACAAGACTGTCTTGCTTTGCACTCCAGCCTTAATAGGTGGTGTTCAAGAGGACGTCACGTTTGCCAAAGAGAACCCCGTATTAGTCATAGATGGTTGTGGAGAAAAATGCTGTGAAAAGATAGTCAACGAAGCAAAAGGACAAGTTAAAGCGATCATAAACGTCGAAGATGTTCTGAAAGAACACAGAGATCTGCAGCCTGAATCCAGAGCCAAGCTCGGACCGAAAGGAATGAAACTCGCAGAAATAGTGGGAGAACTGGCCGCAAGGAAGGTTGACGAAATACTCGGAGATGTGAACAAAAGTGGAAGATAAGAAAGTCGCCATAGTAGCCTGCACCGGTATGGGAAAAGCCCTCGGAACAGTAGCTCGTCAGGTCGCCTACAAGGTTGTGGACGAACTGAGACCTGGAAAAACAGTCCTAATATGCATTCCGTCTCTGACCGCAGGAGTCGGAGAATACAAGAGCCTATTGCAGAAGTATCCATCTATCATACTCGACGGCTGCGTAGAAAGATGTGCCACCAAAATCATCTCCACGAACAGAGGTATGATGAGAGCCAAAGTGTTTTTGCCTCAAATGATCGCGAAGTATGGGCTGAAACCACAATCACGAACCGACCTTGGTGAAGAGGGCGAAAAACTCGTTGTCAAGATAGCTGAAGAAGTAGCTACGCTCGTCGATCAGCTTTCAAGGTGAAATGCATGGAATACTTGGAGCTGAGGGTTGACAAATGGACGTTCACGGTTCCCAAAGGGTTTTTCTACAATGAAAATGATTTCTGGGCCAGAATCGACGGTAAGATTGCCACTGTAGGCATAACATCGTATTTACAAAATAAGTTGAGTGACATAGTCTTTGTTTCCCTCCCACAAATCGGCACCAAGATTGAACAGTTCGGTGAAGCAGGATCTTTTGAATCAGTAAAGGCTGTTCTCGACATCATATCGCCTGTTTCAGGTTCAGTAGCGGAAGTCAACAATGATTTGGTAAATTCACCTGATCTTGCTAACTCAGATCCGTACGGCAAAGGCTGGTTTCTGAAAATCGAGCTGTCAGACTTTGAGTCAGACAAGGAGAACCTTATAGATGCTAAAGGCTACTTCGAGGTCATGAAGAAAAAAGTCGAGAAAGAGCATGAACAACTGAAGGGTACGCATGCTGCAAACAAGACGTAGAGAGGAGGTCAAGCCATCACGGATGCATGGTGCCATCCATATTCTTCATAAATCTTCTTGCCTTTTTCGGATACCAGAAAGTCAATGAATTTCTTGGCTAACTCTTTGTTCTTGGAGAAGGCTATTACACCTATTGCTGTGCTTCTATGCACTTGAAGGTCTTTTGGCAACTCTATAATATCCATGGTTTGCATGTTCAAGTTCTTGAAGGCATCCCATCCAAGAACTGCATCCACTTTTTTCTTGTTGACAAAAGACATTAATTCTCCGCATCCATCGGCATAAGCAACGGTATTCTTTCTGATTTGCTCGGCAAATCCCGCTTTGGTCGCTAAATCATCCCAGACTCCCGTCAAACAGCCACTTACGGAAACACCAACACGCGTTCCTTTTTTTGACAAGTCAGATATTGACTTTATCTTCTTAGGATTTCCAGTTTGCACAAGAATAGCAGAGGTTCTCGAACCAAGGCTTCTTCTTGTTTCTTTAAGAACTAATCCCTTCAACTGCGCATGATCAAGTATATACTCTGAACCACAAGTCAACAAGTCGCCTTCTTTAGTTTCTGCGATTTCTTCTATAAGGTTTTCAGCTTTTCCGACAGTAAACTCAAACTCTGTTCTGAATTTTGCTTTAAACTCTTCCGAACATTTCTTTATAGGGGGTGCTACTGCACCAGCCGAAAAAACATGGAGATTATTTTGTTTCGACATATTCTCTCCCACACCAATTACTTGTATGGATACTTAACTCTGCATCTCTTTGATTTTCTCTTCGACTGCTTTGAGCTCCTTCTTCAGTTCTTCTGCGTAGTTCTTCAGCTTCTCAGTCTTCTCAGCTTTGGTAATTCGGTCCTAAGAACCCAAAGATTTCGCCTTGATTGACTGTGAATGAGATGTTGTCCACCGCAAGGATGTGGCCAAACTGTTTTGTCAAATTATGAACGTTTAAGGCAAGATTCATTGATTTCCGTCCTAATGTGGTTCTTGTATGCCTAATATGGTCAGTCGTTCCAAGCTTCTTATGCCTCGTGCCACATTCGCCGGAGCGAAAATCGCGCCGCCTTGACGCAAGTCAACTCGTTCATTGCCTACTGTGAATGTGCCACTTCCGTCAATGACGTAAAAGCATACGTCATAGGGCTCTGGGCGAGAAGGGATCTCTTGGCCACTTTCGAGACAAACAAGGACAATATTGAACCACTCTGTTTTGCAGATGTCTTTTTTGATTCTTTGAGTCTTTGAAAATTCTGCCAGTTTAGTCAAATCCCATACATTCAACCTCAAAACGCCTCCTGCATACTACTCCTTACGCTGGTTCATGATATGGAAACGAATACCCATGAAGAGGAAAGCTGCGGCATACGCGATCAGGATTGATATGTTGACGACTGGTCCAAAGAAGGTCTCTCCACCCGTGGCGTATCTTGCAAGTTCAACAGTGTGAGTAAGAGGCGACAGCAGAGATACCGCCTGCATCCATTGCGGCAACTCAGCGATAGGTGTGAAGACTCCGCTCACGAAGAGCAGAGGTATGCGAACGAAATTGAGGGGCATCATCACCTGCCCAACAGTCTGACCAGGGATTGAGGCAAACATGATTCCCAAAGCTGAGAAGGCGAGGGTTGACAGTGCAAAGCACGCGATGATAGCCCCGACGTTAACTATCTGGGTGCCGAAGAAAGCTATGCCAACCAACACAGGGATTATGGAGATTCCGGTGCCGTAGATGATTCCGCCAAGAGTTTTGCCCATAAGGATGGCGAGGAGGGAAACGGGAGAGGTCAGAAACCTATCGAAAGTTTGGTCAGCACGTTCGATCGGAATGACTACTGGCCCTATAGATGAGGAGGCAAAGAAAAGCGTCTGAGAGACGAGGATTGGAATCTGCGTTGCCAGCGGTACATTCCTCCCGATGGAGAAGGATAGAAAGAGCGCGAATGGAAACAGTATTCCAAACATTATCGCTGGAGGCTGCGTATAATAGGTCCGCATGTCTTTGACAGCGATGGCCCACGCTACACGTATCTCTCTACCAAGATGGCTTGGTTGAAGGTCCTTCATTGTTGCTCCTTTCTCCCACTCATCCTTTGTGCTTTTCCATGACCCATTTTTTCAGGTTCCTCTTCTGCTGTCGCAGGCTTGATGCCAGTCAGCTTCACGAACACATCTTCTAAGCTCGGACCAACAGTGTTGACAGTGATGAGTTTGAGGCTGTTGTTCTGAGCATAATTCCATGTGGAGGCCAGGACGCTGCTCGGATCGCGGGTGAAAAGTTTGAACTTGTCGCCTTGCTTCACCACCTCGCTTACCTGCGGAAGCTCTTCCAAATCCTTTAGAGCGTTTTGGGGTGTGGTCTCAAAGGCTATCTCCACGGACTGCAGACTTTCCACAGTCCTCTTGAGTTTTTCGGGAGTGTCAATGGTTGCTATCTTGCCGTGGTTGATGATTGCAACCCGGTCGCACATCTGACTCGCTTCTTCTATGTTGTGTGTTGTGATGAAGATTGTGAGCCCCTGCTGATTCAGCTTCCGAATCAATTCACGTATGATGAGGACGCTCTGCACGTCCAACCCTGAAGTAGGTTCGTCGAGGAAGAGAATGCGTGAACGATTCATCAAGGCCATAGCGATGCAGATGCGTCGTTTCATGCCTCTGGAAAAACCCTTGACCTTCTCTTTGCGTCGCTCATAGAGCCCAAACATTTTGAGGAGCTCCTCCGCGCGGCTCTCCCGAAACGCCTTGGGCATGTCATAGAGCTTACCAGTGAAGACGAGGTTGTCCCAAGCGGAGAGATCTTTGTAGACGTTGCTCACATCGGGGACAATACCCATCTGCTCCTTAGCTGACACAGATTGGCGTTGAATGTCATAACCGATGATGGTGGCTGTTCCTTCCGTCGGACGAGAAATTCCCGTGAGCATTCGTATCGTAGTTGTTTTACCAGCACCATTAGGGCCAAGGAACCCAAAGATCTCGCCTTGTTCAACTTGAAAGTTTACGTGATCTACTGCCAAAAGATCATCGTAATATTTCGTCAGATTAATTGCTTCTATTGCACTACCCATGTCTTGTCACTCCACCAACGTTCCAACTTAAAAATGGGGGGTAAATGAAGATGTTTGCTGATCCATTGTTTAAGACCATCGATTCCTGTGCCAACTTTCCCAATCGTTCATCAAGCACCACCCTAAGCTTCAGGCTTGGATGTTTTTCAACTTTGCATTTCCTTGATCTTCTCTTCTACAGCCTTGAGCTCATTCTTCAGCTCGTCTGCATAACTCTTCAGCTTCTCCATCTTCTCGGCTTTCGTTAAAAACCGTCTTCTGTAACCGTGCCCCTCTCCATGCATACCACATCCACAGTAGTCCTCATGCCTCCCATGATGCCCACCGCAACCACATTCTTCGTCCATATCTTGTCTCACCTCGATTTCTTATTAATACTATTAGAAGTAAAGCATTTAAGCTATCAAGTTTATAGTGTGATAGTTGCTATTGACAGCGAAAGTGACGGTTATGCAGAACAGAAATGAAGTGGTTTGTTATTGTCCGCTTGAAGGAGTCATAGATGTGATTAGCAAGAAATGGGCACTTCTTATCATAAACGCAATCGGGAATTACGGAAGCCTCAGATTCAACAAGCTCATGGAAGAACTGAAGGGCATAAGCCCCAAAACTCTTGCAGACACGCTGAAGCAGCTTCGAGTTGAAAACCTGCTCAAGAGAGAGTCATTTGCGGAGATTCCGCCTCGTGTTGAATATTCATTGACGAAGGATGGAGAAGGGCTCAGAGAGGCAGTGATCCCTATCCTGAAGTGGGCTGCGACGAGGCAGTGCTCGAAAAGGAAGAAGTGTTCCGCGAGCT
>Ga0315296_10002126_pt1 | contig 17051 bp, 23 predicted proteins | sample YL17G14_18_MG_FD_203921 | JGI IMG/M metagenome (GOLD analysis project Ga0315296, IMG submission 203921) | Sediment microbial communities from Yellowstone Lake, YNP, Wyoming, USA - YL17G14_18 | ecosystem: Environmental > Aquatic > Freshwater > Lake > Sediment | place: USA: Wyoming | collected... | reverse complement strand
CCACGACCAAACCTGTTGCGAAATGAACAACGTCAGCACCGTTCTTCTTCATCTCTTCAACGCAATACTCCACGTTTCCACCAGGGCATCCACCACAAGTAGTATACCCTACTAGCTCCACTTCTTGCCCTTTGTAGATGCTGAAGGCACCTTCTCTGTTTTTCAAGGCTCTGAAACACTTGCCTCCAGCGCAATCGTGGTAACGGTCACAGATAATTATGCCTATTTTCCTCTTCTTTTGATTAGACATGCAAATCACGTTTACCCTATAATTAATCATGTTATTTATCATTTTAGATTGCTACTGAAACCTAGTGAAGAATTGAAAGGGAGTAAAACACGCTATTTCTTTGTGATTTTGAGATTGTAATTTACAGGGATACCTGCTCCTTCAAACAATTGACCGATTGGACAATTGTCCCGCGTATGTTGCCAAACTCTGTTTATCTTATCTTCACTTTCATTCGTTGTTACTTTAATTTCGATGTCGGCTTTTGTAACCGTTTTAGCATCGTCAGGTTTCTCTGCTTTTACATTGACCTCCAAAGCGCTCACTGGAACCCGCATTTTCTTGCTCATAAGGTAAAATATCTGCGAAATGCATCCTGCAAAACTCATGACGCCAAGTTCAAGGGCAGTAGGACCTTTATCGGTGCCCAGTTCTGGAGGCAGATCAAGGCAGACGCAATGGAATCTTCCGTTATCTACGGATATTCGAAACTCTTCGAGAAGTTTAGCCGTGGAATTAATAATCTTCGTCATCAAATCACCCTCCATCAATTTTTCTTGTTTTTTGCGGTTCCTCCTATTTAAGAGATTCTTTTTTCTAAGGTGAAAAACATTTTACATGTATCACCTAATTGCTCGTGCTGTGTTTTGCTCGTTCAATCATCACGCAAACGCCATATACCACATCAATATCATTCTTTTCGCAAAATTTGATGGCTTTTTCTGATTCTGAGCCTGGCTGCATCCAAACCTTCGCGATTCCAAGTCTCTTGCAAGTTTCAACTGTATGCTCTGTCACTTTCGGAGGAACCACGACATCAACGACATCGGGTTTTACAGGCAGGTTTTCCAGACTTGGATAACACTTGTCGCCTAGAATTTCCTGTGCATTCGGATTTACGGCATACACTTTATACCCAGCATTCTTCAGATCTTTATACACTTGATAACCATATTTTAGAGGGTCACGGCTAGCTCCCACAACAGCAAAAACATTTTTCTTGTTCAAAAACACCTTTATCGATTCCCCGCTCATTTCTATTCCCGCTCCTCTTTTCCTTCCAAGCGTAGACTAAAGATGTCGTGTTATCTTTTGTTCTAGCGTTTGCCTAGGCATTGCGCCGATGATCGTGTCTACAAGTTTCCCATTTTTGAACACTAGCAATGTGGGAATGCTCATTATATCGTACTGCATACTAACTTCCCGATTCTCATCCACATTAAGTTTCCCGAATAATATTTTTCCAGCATAATCTCGCGACAGTTCCTCTATAATAGGGGCAACCATACGACATGGTCCACACCAAGGCGCCCAACAATCAACCACTACAAGCGGATGATTCTGGATCATTTCCTTAAACGTTGCATCGGTCATCTCAACAGGTTTATTAAAGGCTGTTCCTCGTTTTTCAGGAGCCACACTCTTCATCATTTTTTGCAATTTTGCTTGCTTGATTCTTTCTAATTCCTCATCTTCCTCGTTTTCCACTTAGATACCTCACGCATTATTTGCTGGTGGAACGCCTATAATCTCGTTGTTTGGCAGTTTGCCGGAGATTACTGAATTGCTGTTTCGCCAGTCTTGGAGAGTCTATATTTATCCTCAGCTCCCTCCACGAATCCAGCGTTTTTGAGTTCTCTAAGACCACTTCTTACACGGAATAAGGGTTGTCCAGTTTTGTTTGCAATATCCTCAGGAGATAATGTTTCGTTCTTTAAAGATTTCAGCAACGCCATTCCGCTTGATGTCGGTTTTCCGTCTGGAGACACGCAAGGCATGCTATCAGCTCTCTGAGAGTTTTTTCATGCAGAGATACCAGTCTTTGCACTCGTACCCTTCTTTGAGTCTTTCCTCTGCTTGCTCGGCTGTTGCTGGAGGAGGAATCACGACTGGATCCCTAGGCTTCCAGTTGGCAGGTGTGGCCACTTTGTGTTTGTCGGTTGTCTGTAAGGCATCTATCAACCTTAAGATTTCATTCATGTTTCTTCCAGTGGTGAGTGGATAGTAAAGCATCGCTCTTATCTTACTCTCCGGGTCAATCAGGAAAACGCATCGAACGGTCTCAGTTTTGCTCTGCTCTGGATGTATCATTCCATACTTCTTAGCGACTTCTTTGTTCAAGTCAGCGATTATGGGGAAGGGTATCTTAACACCCATCTTCTCCTCGCAGTTTCTTATCCATGCTATATGAGAAGAAACGCTGTCCACGCTCAAACCCAAGAGTTCCACATTTCTCTTCTTTAGCTCATCGTAGATCTTTGAGAAAGCAATAAACTCCGTTGTACAGACTGGTGTAAAGTCTGCTGGGTGAGAAAACAGGACGAGCCAAGTGCCCTTGAAATCTGAAAGCCTCAACGTCCCTTGTGTGGTAACAGCTTCGAACTCAGGAGCTTTTTGACCCAGTATAGGAAACCCCATTTCTTCTTTTTGAACTTCAGCCATTTCTTTTACCCCTAGTTTCCTAAAAAGACTATAATCTGTATATTTAATAAAAGGATTTCCGTCATAGAGTTTAGTTTCTAAACTCTTGCTCAATCTCTTTCCTAGTTTTTGTTCTAGCTGGCTAATCACTTGCGGAAGTGTAGAAGGCAATAGAGGTCTCTGATCTGGTACGAAACTGTTGCCACGAGAATTTTCATGAAGAGCATTCACAAGCCCAGAGCAGCAGGTTTATCGATAGAGTGCATTTTGCTTTTCTTTTTCGCAGTACTCCTTAAACTGCTCCATCCATCTTTCAACAAACTTAGGGTGCCCGGTGGCGGAAGCATGACCGATAAAATCTACAAATCTTTTGAATTGAAGTATCGTTTCTGGATGTAGCAAGTGTTCTAACACATCAGCATCCTTTGAAGCTATATCTTCTGGAACCGAAATCAGTTTGAGAAACTTCTGAAATGTGTCATGCCTCTTCTTAACGACTTTTACAGTATCCTTTCCCTGCGGAGTTAAGGAGATGCCACCGTACTTTTCATATATGACAAATCCCCTTTTATGCAGCTTTGTCATCATCTCTACAACCGTAGGTTGTTGAACGTTTAATTCCTTTGAGATGTCGTTTGTGCGAGCGTAGCCCTTTTGCTGAATAATTTCATATGTTGCTCTCAAATAATCCTCAGCCCTTCCTGAAGTGCTTCCGCGCATTTTGCTTCCCCTAACAAATTTCAGGTTAATCTAATAAAAACGCTTTCCTACGGAAATGTCATTTCTCTGTTCTTCTTTAAGCTGTTTGTCTATAGCGTGCGAGTTTGCGCTAATGAAGAGATTGCTGGAATCTATGAGAAAAAACAGGGATTTTGCTGTATTCTTGACCGAGTTTCTGGTCGGCAAGCCTAAGTGGTTAATGACCTGTTAGCGTGAGCACTATCAGCGTGATTCCGAGCAGCCATGTGTACATTGCGAAGTAGTGGAATTTCTTTGAGGCTACTATCTGTGAGACTAGTCTGATGGTGATGTAGCCCACGATCATGGCGACGGCTACGCCTAAGAGGAGTTCGGGATAGCCCATTCCTGATAGAGCGATTTGTCCGCGGTTCTTGAATGCTTCTACGACTGTGTCTCCTAGAATGGCCGGAATTGAGAGGAGAAAGGAGAATTTGAACGCTCTTTCGCGTTTCAGACCGAGCAGTAGTGCAGCTGAGATTGTTGCTCCGCTTCTTGACAATCCTGGGAATATTGCTAATCCTTGCGCGACGCCCATGATTAAGGCAATCCGATAGGTAACGTTGTCAGTGTTCTCTTTTCCTATCTTGGATATGTAGACTAGCGTGGCGCCTGCAATGAAAGTTGCCCCTATTACGAGGAGTTGTTGGAGTGTGTCTTCGAGAAACTGAACATAAATCAGACCGACAATCGCGGCTGGGATTGTTCCGGCGATTAGTAGAGGGATCATCTTTCCATATTCGGTCCTGAAGTCTAGGCGTGCTAGGGCTGTGAGGATGTTTTTGACTTCTTTTCTGAAGTAGAAGATGACTGCGACTAGGGTGCCGAGATGAAGGATGAGATTGAAAAGGGGAGTGGTTGTTAGGTCTAGGTAGTGTTCGGCGATTTTGAGGTGCCCGGTGCTTGAGATGGGGAGCCATTCGGCTAATCCTTGAATTAAGCCGAGGATTCCTGAGTTTGAGAATGGGTCAAGCATTAGCGTCCACGTCTTGGGTGATGGTTTGAAAGACTAATTAAAAGTGCGATCGATCGATCGAAGATAGGAGACGTAATTCCCCAGCCGAAAGTGTATATGAAGAATGCGATCGAGATTGGGAAGATTACCCTTTTGAAATTGACAATGTGCCGTAGGTCGCCAAACTCTTTGAACATTTGAACCCTACTATAATCCAGTATTCAACTACATGTTAATTAGCAAAACGCGCAGTCATATTGCTTAGCAGAGGCACAGATCCAGAAGATCGCGCGCCAAAGAAAGGCAGAATCCAAAAGAAGAGAGAAAAAGAGGGAATCTTGCAGATAAGTCTCCGAGACCCTAAAGAAATTCACATGGGACATTTGTACTCGCCTTTTTCTAACCGCTCCATAACTTCAGCTTCCTCGATTCGTTGCTTACGTTGCTTTTCTTCAAGAAGCCTAAACGTCCATTTGCATCCGTTTTCTTCAAGTTCGCAAGTCGTGTCCATTCCGATCTCTTGGAGCGGATGGTGGGGGTGAGCGTGTCTGTACCAATCCATTCTGCAAAAGAATTTTGGGTCAATATCAAGACCAATTTTCTTCACTAATCCTCTCGATCTTCTAAGGATCTCGCAGTTCTTGAACCTCATAACTGCTTCACGATCCGAGACCCCAGATAGTTCGATCTCTGACAGGGGCTGCATTGTCTGCTGCATGCTTGCAAGCTGGTTGATGGCCTGTGTGAAGGGTTTGCCAGGAGTGAGTGTCTTCATCATTTCAACCATTGGACCCATGTATGCCCTATAACTTTCCACCATGTAATCCAGCCACTTGCTCAACGTTCCCTGTTCCTTATGGAAAGCGTAGCTTGCAGCGGTCTCTAATATGTACATGTCAAAGATCGCGGCATACTTTTCCTCAAGGGGCATTTCTTTAACCGTCAAATCTGTCTTCTCCTGCAAAGAATACTATATATTATAAACCGCATTTATCTCTTTTGTTTAGAAAATAAACTCACTGCTAAACGGCTTTGGATGAGGTCGATCGGAAGATAGTTTCACCTAAGATATTTGTTTTTGTTGACAAGGGTTGATTTCTGACTTTTTTCACACTCTTCTCGCACGTTCAGTCATTACGCAAACGCCATAAACTACATCAATGCCGTTCTCTCCACAGAATTTTATGGCCGTTTCTGATTCTGAGATGGGTTGCATCCATATTTTGGTAATCCCAAGTTTCTCACATATCTTAACCATTTCTTCAGTGACTTTCGGCGGAACCACAACATCAACAACATCAGGTTTTGTAGGCAACGCTTCGAGACTTGATAACATTTATCTCCTAAAACTTCATTTACATTAGGATTTACGGGATAAACGCTATATCCAGCGTTCCGCAAGTCTCTGTAAACCTGATAACCGTACTTTTTAGAATCTCTGCTAGCACCTACAACGGCAAATACATTCGTCTTTTTCAAGAAATCGGCGACTAAATTTTCATCCATAATAGTTTGCCTTCTCTTGCTACTTACAATCTTGCAACAACACCATAGGCTTAAAGCCCTGCCCTTTAGCTATATTTCAGTCGCGTCTGTTTGTCTTCTAACACTTGCTTAATTTTCTCTTTCCACTCGGGCGCGGCCCATGTTCCTAGAGATATATGATTTTCGTAATAACTTTGCGGAATTGGATGTGTACCTATGATTACAGCTACTCCGTATTTTTGTTTAATTAAATTATGGAAGTGGTCAATGTAGGGGCATGGAGGGTAACCTACGACCATACCTGTTGCAAAATGAATAACTTCAGCACCATTTTTCTTCATTTCTTCCACGCAGTACTCCACGTTCCCACCTGGACATCCTCCACAAGTAGTGTATCCTACTAACTCCACTTCGTGGTCTTTGTAGATACTGAAAGCTCCTTCTCTATTCTTTAAAGCTCTGAAACATTTACCGCCGGCGCAACTGCTGTAGCGGTCACAAATAATTATGCCTATCTTCTTTTGGTTGCTCATCTAAATCCACTCATTCATTCAAGTTGTAGTGTTTGTTCTAATCAAGAGAGAGCTTTAAGTTTGTTTATACTTATTCCGCTTTTAATCTCACTAGGGCTTCTTTGATGGAGTCGGCAACTTTTGTGTTGGGTTTAACAGAAGTTTTCCTTATGTTATGATGTTCGAGCAAACCGGAAGCACCTGGACCAAGTTCAGCAGCTACCACCAGATTTACTTTAAGATCTGCTAATGTCTTCACTGCAACCGGTCCAGAACCATAATCATAAGATGAAGCTGGATTGTCAACAACCTGCACATTCTTAACCTCATCATCCTCAACATCAACAATAGTAAAAGTTTTGGCTTTGCCGAAGACTTCGGAAACAATGTCCTGCAACCCGGCACGGCTATTGGTTGGAACAGCTATTCTCAATTTGATTTTTGTTCACCTCCCAACATACACGGAATCAGCCAGAAAACCAAAAAAAGGGAGAATATTAGGGCGTGGAGCGCTGCCATGGAGGCCCTCCGCCTCTTCTTCCTCCTGGCGGGCCTTTGTTTATTCGGTGAATCACTGTAGCGGGTGCACCGCATTTGGGACAACTGAGTGGTTTTGGAACTCCTTGCGGAATTTGTATCGTTTGTCCGCAGTTGCTGCATTGAAAAAGCTTCAGTGGTAAACTCAAAATGGCTCACTGCCCTGACTGCTTACCTTTTTCCTGTTCAAGTTTTGCTTTCAATTCTTTCATCTTGTTTTCTAGGTCGCTGATTTCTTGTCCTATGCTGGCTCTTTCCTCTTCTATTTCTTTCTTGTAGTCTTCCAATGCTGCTAGTTCGTCTTCCGGAGATTGTGGTAATGGTGTTGCTGGATCCATGCGCGGAGGATATGCGTAAGCTGGCGGGTATGCGTAGGGGTATACTGGTGGATAAGTCCAGCACCCTCTGCGAAAGCCTCTGCCTCGTCCTCTGCCCCAACCTCTACCAAAACCAAATCCTCTTCCAAATCCAGGCACGGGATTCATGAACCCTGGCGCAGGATAACCAGCACAGTAACCGGCTGCTCTTCCTGTTCTCGGTCCTAATCCCCATGGTCCTGTTCTGTCTCCTCTTGGCATTTTTCACTTCACCTCTATTTTGTGCTTATGCACACTTTTCTAATTATGTGTTTATGCACAGAAATATATAAAAGTTGCGCACACAATAATAAATCTCAGCAATAGAAAAGACGGAAAGCATCATGTGGCGACAAAGACATAGACATGGCAGAAGAGGAAGATTCCCGAAACCTATTACATTAGGAGTAATTCCCCCAGCAAACAGTCTAACTCCAAACCCTGCTGGAAACTTGGAACCCATTGTGATAGATGTAGCTGAATTGGAAGCCTTTAGACTCGTCGACCTGGAGGGATTATCACAAGAAGAGGCAGGACAAAAAATGGGTGTCTCGAGAGGCACGGTATGGAGACTGGTGCAAAGTGCGAGGAAAAAGACTGCTCAAGCCCTCAGCGAAGGAAGACCCATACAAATAACGTCATATTCTCCCGACACAAACACAACTCTGCCCTAAAGAGTAGCATGCGCATTCCGAACAGTTAGCATGACTATGTTTGGACGTTCATACTTGTGCAGTTCTGATTATTGGTATGTTGTGTCTAGCAAGCCATAGGTTCACATTATTCCATTTTGCTACGCATGATTTGCATAGTAAATCGTAGCAATCCACGAAAAAGAAAGGTTATGCAAGTGATCTGGTCATTTGACCGAAGCCCAATTAGAATCTAAGACAACGCAAAACTATTTTATCAGTTTGCAGAGACCCATTCCCAAAAAGGAGCAAGCTTCTACGTCCCCATACCCAAATGGGTTCAAGTCCAATCATCACAGAGGTAGGCTATGCAAAGTTTCCGTGGCAAAGGTATGTTTCGTGTGTTCAATCCCCACCCCGCACTGCAAATCTGTTCTCTTCACCATAAATGGAGAACAACGAAAAGAAAATGGTTGCTAATGTTTGGGACTAGATTCAACGCTACTCGAACGCAATGTTTCCTTTCTCATCTATTCTTGCTATTTGCCAATCATATCTATTCTTCAAGACTGCCGTTTTTATCTGCTCCCTTACAGGATTAATTGAAGGGCAGTTGTGCTGTCTGGTTAGCAGGATGATGTCGCTTATTGTTTCTTCCTTGCTCATTCCTTTGAATACTACGAAATCGATAGGATGTAGAATTGGTTTAACGTCAAATGGATCAAGTTTCAAAGCTTTCAAAGACGGACATATTGCCTTGTAAAACACTTTCTCGGCTGCCTTTCTTCCTTTTTCCCGAGCCAATTCCCTGAGCTTTTCTTCTTTCTCTTTAAATTGTTCTTCTTTTTCAGCCAGTTCTCTGTCTTTCTTTTCATGGTCATCCAACCATGTCCGTACTGCTGGTCCCTTGACTTTTAAGCGCAAGTCGGACACTCTGACAAAGTTCCCGCAACAAGGGCAAACGCAGAGTATTCTCCTAAATAGTTGGAATTCTTCGAATAACTCGGTCATTTGAACACCCTATAAGAAACCCTGCGTTCTTCGATCGCATCTCTTATGGATTTCTGATGTTTGTTCAAGCTAGCATTGCCACTTTTCACTTCAACAAAACTCAAAGAGCTTACATTGCTCATGGAAAGACCGTTAAAAACTATCAAATCGATCGGATCTCCTAGGAATTTGGAATCAGGCACAATCCACTTGAAATCTTTCATTGTTGGTAGCACTTTTTCAAGGTTTTTTCCTATGTTCACCGCCTTTGTGGTGATTTCTGCTTTTTCTGTTGCTAATTTCTTCCTCTTTTTAAGCTCGGTTTCACGTTCTTTAAGTTCATCTTTGAGCTGTTTTTGGATTTTCAACGTCTCCTCCGGAAAAGGTTTGGTTCCATCAAACAGAATCGCTTTGGAAAGTTTGAATTCTCCGCCGCAAGGGCATTCAGCATAAAGATTGGATGTTTTCAATTTCCTGATTAACAGTTCGATGTTCACACAAGAGGCCTCTTATAACAGACATTAGCACAATATACAGAGAACAGTTTCTGGGAGCAGAAAAATAGCTTTTATGAATTCAGCGTCAACAATTCAATGTCAGTGCTACATTTTTTGTTATTGGTTTTTTCATATTGCCAATTTTGAAATAACCGTTTTAATACTTACCGTCTTTGATATATATCAGGAATCGATATGTCTCAATCAGCCCTTATGGTTACAGTTGGCAAACTGTTGAAAGGCAAAAGCAAAGGGAAAGAACTAATGTTGATAGGGATCGCCTTGATAGTTTTGAGCAATTATTTGCAACCTTCAAATCCGATGGCTTTAAGCATATTCAACTTAGGGTGACTGCAAAAAAGTTGCAACAATACACAAAAACTAGATAGACGTCAATTTTCATTTTTGTATCGTAAAAAATAAGACAAGAAAAAAGTAATAGCTATTTCCCCAAGATAAGTTTACTGCAAAATTTTTGCAATGATAATTGTCCAACAATATGTTTCTAGGCATATTAATTTCCCTAGAGTTCAAATAAAAGAAAAGAAAAAGGTTAGAGGTTTTGATTCTAGACTTTACCTCGGAATGTTTTGGAGAGCAGTTTGATTGATAGAGGTTGAGGGAAAAGGAAACGGAAAAGTGTGAAATCATGTTCAGTTTATGTTAAGCGCACTTAGATTGTTGCTTGTTAAGCTTAGCATTTAAATACTTGTTTGCTCATACAATATGCTATGGACGAAACACTCAAAGAATACCTGAAAAAGGTAAGAAACGACAGGGGGTTTACTCTAAGAGCAGTTGAAGAGGAAACCGGAATATCTAACGCTTACCTAAGCCAACTGGAGAACGGCAAGATAGTTAGACCTTCTCCCTCAGTTTTGCATAAACTTGCAGGATGCTATGACATATCTTATGAACACCTAATGAAGGTTACAGGATATCCAGCTGTTTCTCCCAACCAAAAAACCGTGATGTTTAGAACATCCTCAGGTCTTGAGGAGATAACTAAGGAAGAGGAAAAGGAATTGCTTGAATACCTGCGGTTTATCAGAACAAGGAAGCGAGAATGATGAAGTGGTCTGTTTCAGCAGCTAGAATGTTTAGACAATGTCCCCGAAAATGGTATTTTCATAAAATCCTACCCGAGGGCAGACAAAAAGACAAACTTCAGGAGGAAGCAGGTTTTCTCACTCAACTTCAAACAATACCCGCATGGAGAGGTAGTCTGGTTGATACAGTCATTAGCAATTATGTTGTTTCTAAGCTGAACAGGAAACAGGAAATCGACGAAGAAGAACTTGTCCAATATGCGCTTGGACTGGCAAATCAACAAATAACATCTGCAATTAATCAGAAGCACAATAATGGAAGCAAGGTCGACGATATGCGATGTGCTCTCTTCGACATCGAATATACCGACGGAATCGATGCCGAAAAGCTTAGTTGCGCCAAATCTGATATCGCTAAGTCGCTGCGTAATTTTAGTAGAAGCATATTCCTTAAAGAGTTCCTTAGAGATGGTACCTATCTCGTATCGCAAAGAACCCTAAGGCATACTCAAGATAAAATTACAGTTACATGCACTCCAGATCTTATCGCGTTCTACGAAAATAGTCCCCCACTTATCGTCGATTGGAAAGTTCAGGCTTCAGCACACACAGAGCATTGGATTCAGCTTGCAGTATACGGATTAATTATCTCGAGGATTAGACCTCATAAGGATTTTCCTGAAAAATGGCATCCTGCTCTTTCCGATTATACAAAGATTCGTCTGTTAGAATTCCAGCTTTTGCAGAACTATGAGCGTATATACTCAATGTCTCCGTCGGACGTTGTAGAAATTGAAGATTACATCTACATCTCTTCGAATCGAATGATACAATTGACCAGAGGGAAGAAATATCCCGAGTTGTTGCCAGAATGCATCCCAACAACACAACGACCAAGCATATGTGGGAGATGTCAATTCAAGAGGATTTGTTGGAAGGAGAATGCGACATGACTATAACAAATATTTACCTGATAGAGAATCTGGCGGATCTTAGTTGCGACTACCGGCTTTATAAAGTCAGAGGCATATCATCAAGTTCTCCAGAATATGAAAAAAACCGTCAAAAGCTTGTAGAGACTCTTTCCGTTAAGTCGAGATCTCCATGTGCACTTCATAGCGTCGACGGGCAAATGTATATCGCTCAACCTGTAGGTTATTCGGATCTACCAGAAGAAGTACAGTTGGTAAGAGCTCAAGCCATTCTCACGAAAATGGATGGAACAAGAAAGCTTGATTTCAACAAGTTAACTAAATCGGACATACATCTGGCAATTCGCTTCCTACAATTCTCTCTTCAGGACCCGCTTTTCCGTTCAACCGGTTTATGGCAGCCAGGAGCTGGTTTGCCTTTCTATCATAAAATTCCAGACAGTGAATTTGCTAAGCTCTCTTCAGAAGTTCACCTGTATAAAGGGTTCAAATTCAGACTTGGTGTCCTTTCTAATAACCAAATAGGCATCGCAGTAGACACCAGCAGCAAGTATGTCTCGCGCCGATATCTACCCGTGAAAATTTCGGATGAGGAGTTCCATGGAATAAAAGGTAGAAAATGTCTCTACGAATTTGGAAACAGTTGGTATGAGATCCGCATTGAGGGTTTAGAAGAGCTAACGATAGATGAAATCAAGCTTCCTAATGGTAGAACCCTCTACGAAGAAGTACAGCAACAGGGTCTTGGCTTAGGATCTCATCGTCTTCTTTCTCTTCCAAAAGATTGTTCAGCCTTGGCATATTACACAAAACTTGGGGAACTAAGACGTGTTCCTTCCGCATTATGTAGATTTACTTATAAAACTAACCATCCATCGATCAGAAGACTGCACGGGAGGACGATTAGTCAGCCCGACATAAAAACACAAGAAATTGAATTCGTTGTCAAGAACTACCTAAGAGGGCTTGAATTTGGCGGCATAACAATCAATTTTTCCAGTGAACCAATAAAGACTCCTACAAAGAAGTTCTCAGTACCGGACCTATTATTCGGGAATGGAATCACCCTTACAACACGACGTGATTCACCTGGCGTGTACTCTCCCTTACAAGAATTTGGATCGATGAAACGTAAGTTACTTTCATCAGCAGAAGCAGGATTCTACTCAAGAAAAAGTCTTGGTCGGCAATACTTCATAATGCCCCGATCAGTTTTCGACTCTTATGGACGGGAATTTCTGAAGGATTTACAGATGCAATTCGCAGATCTCTATGGGGCTAATTCAGGGGAGAAGTACGACCCCACGATAATTACATACGATGACTCTGTCCCAGCTTCTATATCGTCACTTGGACGCGAAATAATCAAAGCAGTTGAGATGAATTTTATTTTCGCAGGTTATGGGCTAGTAATGATCCCGAGGCTGTCACACACAGGGGACAAGGAAGACGAACTTGCCAATCTCTTAATGAGAGAACTACGGAAAAGGCAGGTTTATGTGTCCGTAATTCATACGGAGGTTACTTCAGAAAGCTATGTGCACCAACAGGCAACTGGCGGACAAAGTTATTGGATTAGAACTTCGGATGCATGGGCAAATCGTAGATTTAAGGGTTATGTGTACAATGTTGTCTTGAACAAGATTCTTATAGCAAATTCCTATTGGCCTTTTGTGCTTTTGTCTCAACTTCACGCCGACCTTACTATCGGTATCGACGTCAAGAATAATATGGCAGGCTTTACATTTATTTATGGAGACGGACGAACTTTTAGATTCTTCTCGAGTGATTCAGAGCAATCTGAACAGCTTACTCGAGAGCATATGACCACAAGAATATTCGATTTCATAACTGAGGAACAAGGATTCCTCTCAAGACCTCTGAAGAACATAGTCATACATAGAGACGGGATGCTTTATCCTGCTGAAATACAAGGTATAAACGAGGCTCTCAAGATGCTCGCTGAGAAAGGTAAGATATGCCCTGACTATGATTGTAGTTTTGTGGATATAAAGAAGACATCAAGGTTTCCAGTAAGGTTTTTTGAAACTGAAGTCGATGAAGGTTCACAGAGGGATGTTATTACAAATCCGGTAATTGGCACGTATGAGATACTTGGAAATGATGCTTTTCTTGCTACAACGGGCGAACCTTATCGATTTCCAGGGACCTCTAACCTACTCCATATAACTAAGATATCTGGCGGGATGAGGTTTGAGGACATTCTTGAAGACATTTTCCATCTCTCAAATCTCACTTGGACCAGAATCGATTTTTGCTTACGAGTTCCGATCAGTCTCAAGATGACCGATATTAGACTGCGGGAAATTGCTGGCGAATACGATCAAGACGCTCTAAGATTCGATAAGGAGGGAACATCAGATGACTGATTTTGGTTCAATCGCGGCGAGATTTGACATTACTAGCTTCTATCTTCGTGAGTTCAGTGAAGCTATACATCTCCTCCGAGAAGAGAGGTCTCAATCAAAGGAAGAAGTCAAAGATTCCTTGAATAAATTGCTGAGGATCTTAGATCCGATTAAGCAAAATCTTGAAGGAGAATTATCTCAATCCATTTCTATTGATGAGCATAGCGTAACCGAAATACTTCGGCAAAAACACGATCGCGACTGGCAGCAATTCAAAAAGAGTGTTTTGGAGATAACACTTAAAATATCGGAGGGAAAGGCGAACTTCTCAGTCTCAGAAATCGAAATTCTAGACGAAATAGCTGATGCGGTGGATATGGAGTGTGCTCAACTGTTTAAGAAGATAAGTGGACGATCATGAAAAAATACCTCACATCCATCATCTACGAAACGATTGAAAGAGCTCTTATCCTGAAAGAGAGAATGAAACTTCCTTTACAATACGCAGAACTTACTGGATTGGCCAACAGATGTAAAACGATTCTGGACGAAAGAATCGAGATCTTAAACCAGCTTCTAGAACTCCATGAACGCGATGAAGTTGACATTAGATACGCTTGGCGGAGTGTCAGAAACATAATTCGTGAAATAGAATGGACAGAATCCTACGGAATTCCACCATTGTACTATCAAAGCAAAGAGGTAGGCTTTCTTAACAGCCTGATTTTCAGAATTCACAAGGAGATTAACCTGCCCTTAGAACCACCTTCAGTAGCATGCCTATCAGATAAATACTACTATACGGCTCTGTTTGTGAATGTAATTTTCGTACCGCTTTCTGAATCTGATTTTATTTTGCATATGCCGGATTTCTACCATGAGATCGGGCATTATGTGTCTAGCCATATGCGAAACGAACGAAGACTGGAGGCTCTCTCGAAGAAATATCAGGAAGCTTTCAATTTTGTCACGGCTTACTACAATGAGCTTTTGGTACAAAAGAGACGTGAATCTGCTCCTGAGGAAATCGTGTTTCTAATTAGGCGTATCCATTCACACTGGAAGTATTGGATTGAAGAATTTTTCTGCGACCTTTTTGCGTTGTACGTCTTAGGACCTGCCTTTGCTTGGTCACATCTGCATTTTTGCGCAAAAAAGCCTGAAAATGTTTATCAACTGTCAAAGATTCTTCCACAAACACACCCTTCGGATGAAGCCAGAATTAGAATGTCAAAAATTGCATTGAATAAGACTGGTTTTAACGATGAGACTCAAGTCATAGAAGAAAAATGGAAATCTATCATGGTGCCTTTAGGGGCTCCACCAGTCGAATATCATTATGCATACGCTACCTCGGTGCTGGAACAAATAAGTGATTTGATTCTTGAAGGAATGAGAGCTTCTGGATTCAATATTGCAACTGTTGATAATATGAATAACGAAAAACAAGACAAAATTGGAGACATGTTAAATACGGCTTGGAAGATCTTCTGGAAACTAAACCCTGAAGAATTCAGACACTGGGAAAAACAGACACTTAACCAAATTGCGAAAAATACGTTGAAATAAATTGGAAGATTATGCTTATTTGATGGAGGCCAAAAAATACCAGAGGGGGCGCGCGCCTGGGATATTCTTTCATGCAAAAGACTCTATCAGGGAAAGGCTTTGGCTTCTGGATTCAGCAGTCATTTAGGTATAATTTTTGTTTCAGAGACTTTGCCAGATTCCTCTAATCTCTTTTTCAATTCATCTGGAGGCAACGTGAGAAGTGATCTCATAATTTTGAGTGCTTCGACGCTTTCTGGAGATATCTTTTCGTCAAGAAGTGGTTTTTCTAGCTCTAGCATCTGATATCGACCTTTTTTTGTAATTTTCAGTTGTGGCTGGCTCTGTATGAATTCAATTAGGTCAGTCCACTTGTTGACAGATCTCGGTCCTAGGCCTGTGAGTCCCCTCAGATCAGACTTGTGAATAGGATTGTTCTGGAACAACGCCTCATATATGGATTTGCACACCTCTAAGTCTGTCCTTTTCATTTTTTTCACACCCTTTTTGTTGTTGCTGAACAACAACTAATGCTATAACAGTTATAGAACTCTATATAAAGTTATCTCACATATGTTATAATATCATAACATTTATATATGATTTAGGTATAGTCTAGCGCGGTGAGTGTTTGGGCAAGAAGGACGCAGTTGACCATGCAATAGAACAGATGACCTCTGTCGATAAGTTTATTGCCTGTTTGATGATGGCAAATGGGATTTGCTTTTGGGGAAAGACTCCTAGATTCTACAAGAATGAAGAGACCGTAAGGAATATGTGTCCTCCCAAAGCAAAGCAGCTTTTCAATCTTAAGAACCTGAAACGGTTGGGCCTTGTGTATCCAGTTCCAAAAAGAGCCAATCTAGTTGCGCTCGAAGGCTTCGGAATTAGGGTCGCAAAAAAGCTCTATGAGACCGGTGAAGCAAAGAAAGTCTATGATCTTTATGGCGCGCAATACGTTCCTATTTAGATGCAAAGCTTAGCGAGCGTGTGATGCTGGATGCATTCAACACAGTCGCATCATGGAAGAGAAATCTAGCCCCATGTCGATTACATTTTGAGATCTTATTTCTTGAGGGTCATCAACTCTTGATTCCTTGACCAACCTTTTCTCCTCTTCAATCCTACATGTACAACGTCAAGAGGTGTTTTATAGGCAAAAGCCGAGCAAAAGTGCATGTTCAAGGGTAGTCTTTCACTTCTGTAACTAAACCCAAGAAGGTATTTGCCAACCAAAGCTTGACTTTATAGGTTTTCCTAATCGTATCTGACAGGCAGTCTTCTCCCCAATAACTTGGAACAGCTATTGCTACCTCATAATTGGGATAGTGCGCCTTTATCGCCAAAGCTTGTCCTAATGCGTTAATGGCGCCGTAGAAATTTTTCTCCTTTCCGCCCTTGCATTCCACAATCAGGACTTTGTTCTCTTTCCGCGCAAATATGTCAGGAAGCCTTCGCCAAACACCTGTTTGAATCATGGGAGGCCTTTTTGTCACATCATAGCCAAGTTCTTCAAGATGGTTTTTTACAAGAGCTTTTACTTTAGATTCTGTCATTTCGATAAATGTAGCCATATCATTCCTTCTTTATTGTTTTATTTGGAGCTTGTGCAACTCATCCCAAACTAATAGTTTGAACCACTTGGCTTATTAGCGCGCACGGAATAAACTCGATGACGACCATATACATGGTAACTCACCTCTTGCATCAGTTTAAAGCATAGAGCTGATAATGTTTATGGGGAAGTGCTTCTATGAAGGTTGTAACGAAGCGTATTGGCCTTAAAACGAAGGGCGAGATG
>Ga0315296_10002125_pt1 | contig 17051 bp, 12 predicted proteins | sample YL17G14_18_MG_FD_203921 | JGI IMG/M metagenome (GOLD analysis project Ga0315296, IMG submission 203921) | Sediment microbial communities from Yellowstone Lake, YNP, Wyoming, USA - YL17G14_18 | ecosystem: Environmental > Aquatic > Freshwater > Lake > Sediment | place: USA: Wyoming | collected... | reverse complement strand
TTCATCATCATAGACTCTATCGGATTCATCGAAGACCTTCATCCAACTCTACTCAAAGCCTTCTACACGACTCTGAGTGAAATTGCGAATTCCGATCTCATACTGCTATTTGTAGACGCAAATGATGATTTGCCGACAATAACTAGAAGAGTTACAATGGCTGAGAAGATCATCAAAGAGAAATCTCCCAACATTCCCATCATTATCTGCGTCAACAAGATAGACCTAACCACGCATGAGCACCTCAAACAGGTGACTGAGTCACTGAGGAACGTCTATGAATTTCACGTGACAGAGATAAGCTCAACGACAGGCGATAAGCTGGATATGCTTCTTGAAGCTGTTCACGAAGCAATTGTAGGACCGGAGATAGAGCACGCCGCCCGGAAAATCTCCCGTTGCGTATCACCCAGTTCGTTATAGCATGTGAGTGCAGACTCTCTTCTAGACTAGATTCATTGTGTGGTGTATAGCGTGGTGCGGCCGTCCAAAATTGAACCGTTAGGAAAGGCGCGCGCGCTTGCTCATACGCACCGAGTATCAGATAGCAGTGCTCTGGGAAAAATCAGAAATACTTGGCAGCTCAATACCTCAATCCGAAGAGAATGACGAATCCGAAGGTTGAAAAAAGAAAGGAAGCAAATCTGGCTTACATTGAGCACCAAGGACCATACGACAAGGTGCCGTGGGAAGACTACATCAAGCGGTTGTATGGTTGGGCTAAAGAACAGAAAGTCATGCCAGGGTTCTATCCAATGGCAATATATCATGACCGCCCAGAGACGACTTCTCCGGAAGACTGCAGAAGCGACATCGGGATCACCTTCAAGGGCAGAGCCAAGGAGCAGGCCGGCGTAAAGATGCGAAAGATGCCCGCGATGGAAGTAGCCACGATTTCTCACAAAGGCCCTGGAAGCGAATTCAAGAACACATATGCAAAGCTTGCTGACTGGATCGAGAAGAAGGGGTACAAGATATCGGGGCCTCCGATCGAGATCTATTCAAAGAAACCGGAGGTCCATGGCGACGTGACTATTCTGTATGCAAAGGTCATGATGCCAGTCAACAGAAAGTAGTGTGCTGACGGATATTCTGTTTGAGATTCGAGCCAGCAGCACGCGCGGATTATTTTCGCTAAGGAGCGAGATCTGACATGCCTTGGTATGGATCGCATTCATTTCTCAATGAGTATATCCGCGAAAACAGGTGCAAGAGGATTATGGAGATTGGGATTTTGAATGGCGACAACGCGAAAAGTATGGTTGAAATCGCTATCCAGAATGTTCCACCGGATAGTGTGGAGTATTATGGATTCGACCTTTTTGCTGATTATAGTTCTCGCCAGGTGGAGCAAAAGTTAGAGAAGACGGGATGCAAGTTTAAGCTTTTTGAAGGAGACACTGTACGCACGCTTTCTAAAGCTGTTAAGATCTTGCCTAAGATGGATTTGATCTTCATTGATGGAGGAAAATCTTTTGCAGAAGCGGAGAGTGATTGGGAAAACTCAAAAACCCTCATGCATGATGGGACCGCAGTCTTCGTCCATAATTATGAGTTCCCAGGTGTCCATAGAATGGTTGACAACATCCCCCGAGACAAGTATCAGGTTAGGATAATCCACACTTCCTCAGACGGTAAGATAGCTCTGATTAAGAAACGTCAAAATCACTCTAGGGCATAATGTTATGTGTGTGTGCACCAGCGCGCGAAGAAAACAGGAGGTTTGACGAAGAATTCTGATGATATTGCTGATACCCCTGCCTAGATTACAGATTTATATGAGGGGGTCAGGACCGAGTTGTGTTACAGGTGGAAATTGCTGGCTAGAGTTGGATATTTCGAAGGAACTGCCCCGCTTCTCTTGTCGACGCTTGCGGCTGAAGGTGTTGAGACACTGCCAGTTGCGAACATGTGGGACCACCACGGAAAGTACGTCAATCATCTCAGCAAAGGCGAAGTAAACGTAGTGGTCGGATACCTGCACAAGATCCTGCCAGCTGAGGAGGTGCGCACTGCATTGCTCTCGATCATGGTGGACGATATGCTCTCCGCGTGCAAGATCCACGACATACCTGTCCTGCTCATCGTGCCAGCCACCCTACACGAACAAGCCAAGAAAATACTAGGTGACACCAAAGTAAACATACAGCTCGTGGCCCCAGAGGAACTTGAAGCCCAGATCAGAAAACTCCTTTAGAGTACCTGGCAACGCGCGCGCAAACCACTGACGACGGTTCAAATCAGAAAGGCCACACCAAACCCACTTCGAAATGTTCAAGATCCTTCCCACTTGAATCGGTTCACATCAACATCTTAAGTGCGAGTCAATGATAGCTCAGTGCCGGCTTGAGCGGTTCCGGAGAGCGTCGACATGAAGAAAACAACTCTTGCTACAATAGTAGCCGTAGTTGTGATTCTTCTCACTATTGTTCTTTTAGTTGTCAAGGTGGAACATATTCGTGGCTTGATGTATACGCTTATACATCTCGGTTACTTGGGCGCATTCTTGTCCGGATTCTTAGGCACTAGCTCACTCATGATTTCGTTCTTTCCCCCTCAGGTAATCGTTTTTCTCATGAGCGCTCCCAAACTTGGTTTCAATCCGCTCTTGCTGGGGATTGTGGCTGGGCTGGGCGCTGGCATAGCGCAATACATGCACTATTACGTTGGCTCAGCAGGAAAGTTCCTATTGCCAGAGAAGCAAAGGAAAATGGTGGAGAGATGGAAGCCGAGACTAGCCAAGTACGGGCTGATCCTAATCTTCCTTTTCGCTGTTACTCCTCTAACGCCTGATGACTTGATCTGGATACCGTTAGGAATGATGAACTACCCTAAAGTGAAGGCTCTCATAACCGCAATCGTCGGAAAAACTATGATGCTAGTCACATGTGCGTATGGTGGCCACTACGGCATAGAATTGATTGAAAAATACCTTATCAGTTAGTGCCATGAACGTCTCGAAGACCTTCAAGGGCCAGTCACTTGTACGTATCATCCGGTGTGGCCTTTCGGATTTGAACCGTCGTAAGTAGTAATTGTGTGTGTACGCACCAGAGTATGCTCTATCTCGAAACTGACTCCCTACGACGACGCATGTTGGGGAAGGAATCCCCCAAACCCTCTCTTTCTCTAACTACTTACGTGCTACACCACAAAAACAGTAGTAATTTCTCAATGCTAGAAAATCTTCTTCACCGGGGGGGATCCCATAAGTGGCTCCAGTCCCTCGAACCATCTTCTCGTATATGTACGCGTAACAAGATTCATGAATCTTCTATGCAAGCTCTTTGATGTGATCCTTAAGCTTGGTATCTAGCATTGAATACTGGCCTTCCTCAATCTTCCCTTTCTTAAGCAGATCAAGCACTTCCTCTCTTATCCGGCTAAGCCTATTCCGGCGCTCTTCCAGACTCGCAGACTGATCTTTGATTGTGGACTCTATTCTGTTCAGGTAGCCTGAGATGAACCTGCGCTTCCTCGTTTACGGCCGGCCGCCGTACTGATTCCGTACAGTAGCGAGAGATCTGAGGGCGCACGACGCGCGCTAGTATCGTATTTTGTGGTCCGGGATACTTTCATCATTCTCTAAGATCTAAATGGTAGAGATGTGGTTAGAAGCAGGTGCGCGCTGGGAGTATCGTTTCCGTCTTGTCACTTGATTGGCGATGTTGCCCGGAGAAAGAGCATGGCCTACTGGGCGCGCTATTTTCATCGACATGGCAGTTCTCGTTTAGAGCGCGACGCGCGAACACTCTGCCAATCTCTATTAATCGCAGTCATCGCTCTGTTATCGTATTGAGTTAGGAGTCTTGGAGCCACACAATGTCTGTTCAGCTCCTCCATTGCAGCGATATGCACCTCGACAGGAACTTCAACATAGCCAACATGACGAAGGCCCAAGAGAGAAAAGAGGATCTGAACAAGAACTTCTCAGTCGCTGTTGACTACGCTCTAAAGAACAAGCCAGACATCTTTCTCATCACAGGAGATGTCTTTGATCGAGTTTCTCCAGGGAACGCTGCAAGGATCATTCTGACTGAGAAGGTTCGGCGGCTGAAGGATGCTGGCGTGGCAGTCCTCATGATCGCTGGTAACCATGATGTGCCGAAGTTTGGCGGCCAACATGTGGCAATAGATGTTTTGAGCTCCGCCGGACTTGCGACAGTCTTCTCCAGATCAGATGAATTCGGAACGAGTATTCTTAAGGTGGAAGGAAAGCGAGTCTGCGTGGCAGGAAAGTCGTATTTCCCTCAGATGGAGAGCGCGAATCCTCTTCGCGGACACAAGATTCCGCTTGGAGGCGACTACAATGTGCTGATGATTCATGGATCCCTCCAAGGCCTGAATGTGGCTTCTTCTGTTCCTGAGATGGCTTCGCAGAACCCGTTTCGTCCTGAGGATATCAAGGTGGGACTGAATTATCTTGCGTTGGGGCACTTTCACAACTATTTCCAGAGAGAGCATGAGAGTTGCAGGATTGTCAATCCTGGATCTATGGAGAAGCTTTCTTGGGCTGAGATGAATGATGACAAGGGTTTTGTCTGGGCAGAGCTTCACGGGTCAGAAGTGTCAACTGAATTCATCAAGCTAGAAACAAGACCCATGGAGAAGTACACTCTACATCTTTCAAAAGACGGAGACTACTCTCCAACCCTCTGCGACCATTTGATCAGCTATATCAAGACTCGAAACAATCCTGTAAAGATCGCACGGCTCTACCTTCAGGGTCAGATAACGCAGGAGCAGTACAAGGAGCTTAAGATCAACGAGATAGTTCAAGCCACAAGAGACGCGTTCTTTCACTTAGGACTCGACCGGACAGAACTGGAAGTTGAAGGATTCGGCAGAGTGTTTCTTGGCAAGGTGGAGAATCCAATTGACGCTTTCACCAAGAGAATCGACCAGTTGATTGCGAGAGCCGATGTCTCTGACGAGAAACGACGTGAACTCGAGCAGGTGAAGGAACTGGGTAGAAGATACCTGGAGGAAGCTCGAGCATGATCATACATCGTCTCAAGGCATCTGCGTTCCAGATCGTCGGAGATCCCATAAGCCTTGAGTTCCCTGAAGAAGGAAAGATCGGGATACTGGGACAGAATGAGAGCGGAAAAACGACTCTTCTCGAAGTTATCGAATACGCCCTCTACGGCGTGAAGAAAGGTCGGGCGGCAGATGAGAGTAGAGAGAACATAGTCACATGGGGAAAGGAGGAAGCCAAACTTGAGATCGAGTTCACATCAGGTCAAGACAGATTCCTGCTACGCCGAGCATTCGATGTTCGTGGAAGCCACAAGGCGAGACTCACACCGCTCGTCAACGGCAAGGAAGACTTGACGAAAGCACTGAACAGTCTGACAGAGATAGAGGCCAGAATCGAACAGATCACAGGAATGGACAGAGACTCCTTCACCAAACTCGTCTACATTCGGCAGAAGGACCTGGACGCACTCAAAGAGCTCGCCAAAGCCAGAAGAGAACAACTCGTCAACAAGGTTATGGGCATTGAGGTCTTCGATGAGGCCGTCAACAAGGTCAAAGCCGACCTCTCAACGTTGGAGAAGGATCTTGAGAAAAGGAGAGTTGAACTTGAGTCGGTACGGAAAAACGTTCAGACCTACGAGCAGAATCTAGTTCAAAAAAGCACATTGCAGAGTGAGATCACCAGGCAGAAGGAGCAACTGCAGAAGAAAGAATTCGACCTTAAAGAAGCGGAGACTGTTCTTGAGGGTTACGATTGGCTCTCAGAATTCAACTCGACGAAGAAACTTATCAGCTCAGTCACAGAACAACGATTGCGGATACAACAAGATGTCGCTGCAATGGGGGAGTTGAAGGGTCAACTACAGAAATATCAAAGCCTTCTGGACAACTACAAGCCCGAAGTTGATAGGCTTGAAGGCCTAAAGGCCTCCTTTCTCGCTGTTGAGAGTAACTTCGAACATGCCGAAAGTACTCTTCTATCTCTACAGGAAAGAAGAGGCGAAGCTGTGGTCAGAGCTGGCCTGACCGACGAAGATAGAGAAATGCTCAGTCAAGATCTCCCAGCCAAGAAGCATCAACAATTGATACTGTTCGCTTCACTACTGCTTCTCTGTGTTGGAGTCCTGGCAATAAGCACGCTCATGCGTCAATTCCTATTCCTCCTCTTCGCACTATTATTCGGTGCATTGTCAATCAAGTTCTTCATGACTTACCAGAAGATCGATAGGATTCTAAGTTCAAGCGCCGAGATCCAGACTCTTCAGACACAGATTACTGATGCGGCTACAAGAGTGAGAGAAGCTCAGGCAGCGATGGATGTGCTTGCAGCACAATCAAACGTAAGGAACGTTGAAGGCATCAATCTGTCTCTCTCCAACATCAACAACGAGATTCGAGTCGAAACAGGCCAAGAGTCAGTACAGGCAGTGGAAGCCCTCAGAGAAAGTAGCCTTCGCACTTTGAAGAGGCTTGAGGAGTCGGCTCCGAACGCAAAACTCGCAGAGTTAGACCGACAGTTCCAAGAGAGAACAGGCGAACTGGAGAGACTAGAGAAAACGAGGCCTACGTCTACAGCTGCAATTGAATACGACAGTGCTATGCATCAAGCTGTCAAGCAGAGAGTTGACTCACTGAGGAAAGAGTATGGCCAACTTGACGGTGAAGTTCAGCGAAAGATGGGAACATTGAGTCAAGTTGAGACTGATCTTGGGCGACTCGTCGCTGATTTCAATCGCTATCCGAAGTTGGACGCCGAGTACAAGGCTCTCGAAGACAAAAGGCAAGTGCTAGATCTTGTTGTCAGCGAACTTGGCGAGACCAGCAGAGAGATGAGAGGTCAGGTTATTCCTCACGCTAGCTTCATAATCAACCAGATTCTCCCCACGCTTACCGATAGTAGATACTCACAATTCGAGATAACAGAAGACTTGAGATTCAAAGCGTATTCCACTGAGGCAGGCGGATACAAGGAGAGAGAGATTTTCAGCGGAGGAACCCAAGACCAGTTCCTCATCGCGTTAAGGCTAGCATTCACCCAAAGCATTCTAGATTCACGTGTGATGGCAGACAGATACTCCTTACTCATGGATGAGTGCATCTCAAGTAGCGACGACCAGAGGAAGCAAGGAATCTTCGAGGCCTTAGATGCAATGAAGAAGACTTTCTCTCAAATATTCATCATAGCTCATGAAGACATCTCACCCTTCGTTGACCACCACATAGTTTTGGGAAGAAACCAACGCGGCTACACCGAGATTCGGTCCAAGAGTTGGTAAATGCTTGAGTGGAATCGACCAAATAGAATCAATACTGCAAGGAAAGGTGCCTCAAGGCACACCTTTTGAACCTTCAGACATATGGTTGAATGAATGTTTCGTTTCGTCACAAAAAAGTGCAGATGTTGAAGAGGAAAGTATTGTCGACGAACAAGGACGTTTAGCAGTGGCGAGAAGATCTCTGGTTCCAAGGTATCCGAAAGAGATCCAAGTAGTCGCAATCGATTCAACAAGCTTCACTCTTGGGCAGATCCCTGATGGCGTGGTTGGGGCGATTAGAGCCTCGGTCGTAGTTAAGCCAGCTAACGAATCGAGAAGGAGACTACATCGTTATGGACCGCACATCGTCAAGGTGACGGAGCAAGAGAAGGATTCGTTCTACCAACAATTGTATCGGGCAACCTACGGCATAGAGACAAAGTCATCTGCTCCTGCCCTCTTGGAAACGCTCGACCAGTCTAGAAGCCTCTTCGAACGATTTATACAGCAGAAAACAGTAAAGGACTACAAAGACAGCTTGATTCTTCTAGATGGAAGCTTGACTGCGGCAGCAGTCGTCAAGCCGAGTTCTTTCGTTACAAGACTTGCTGAGAATGCTGCTCAAAATGGTAACTCGATCGTAGCCATATCGAAAACAACGAGACTAGTCCTTGAGCAATCGCGAAGGAATATTCTCTCGCTTCTTAACGGTGTGCGTGGCCCTTGCTGTGTTGGTGGGTTGAGAGGCTACCTTAAGCAGAACCAGGACCGATATCTGGGCCAGATCTATGTGGCGAGATTCACACCTTTCGGCGAACCTTTTCGAGTAGACCTGCCCGAGAATGCTCCTTCGTCACATGATGAGATCTTGAATCATGTCTCTGGACTTGCTGGAGACTGGGGCTACCCTGATGAGTTGAGACTCGCGCATATGACATGTATATTGAGTGCCATCGAGATACTCGAGCTGCAGTCAGCCGCGATAGGTTTGCATCAGCTGACTATGAGAGAAGAGCCTAGGGCGAGGCTCTTTCCGTTATAGTGATCAGATATGTACTTGCTGACAAAGGATGAGGACGATCTTTGGATAGTATATTCTCCAGAGGAGAAGCTCAAACTTGGAGACAGCCTCAAGATAGGAGACGTCGTGGCACAAATCGTCGACATGCGGTTCGCCGATCTGCCCGGCGTTCTCGAACATATCCTGAGGAAGTCTCTGATTCCAAAGTCAGAAACAACGGAACGCATTCAACCAGATATCAGGAACATTCTTGACACCTTGATCGATCAGAAAGTCGCGGTGGCAAAGATCAGAGGAAGAATAGTTGAGAACGATACTAGTTCTGGAAGGAAGAGGAAGGTATTCAAAACGGGGCTCATTGAGTTTGATCTCAGCAGATCCAAATCAGAAATAACCATTCTAGGTCAGAACGAGCTCTTTGAGGCACTTGATCTGAAGCCAGCTCCTCAAGCAAACCTTGCCAAAACAATCTCGACAACTCCCAAGGAATATGATATTCCAGTTGAGAAGCTCGGAATAAACCTCATCACAGGCATGAAAGGATCTGGAAAATCCTATGCAGCCAAGAGACTGCTCCTCAAACTAATTGAGAAAGGCGTTCTGACAATCGTATTCGATGTCAATGGGGAATACCTGAACCTCTGGAAACGAGATGAGAACACACCGAACGAGTATGCCCAATGTGTAAAGGTTCTAACGCCGCATATTCGAGCACCGAAAGGTTGTGAGATGCCGCTTCACATTCCTCTCAGTGAGATATCATATGATGAATTCGCCAGTCATCTGAACGTTACACAAGGCACACCTTCGTATCAGCATTTAGTGCAATTCTGGAAACAACGAGCCGGAAAGCAATTCGACCTAAACGACCTCGAAGCCTTCGTGAAGAACCCTGAAAACATTCAGAATGAAGCAGTCCAAATCGCGCTTCAAGGCAGAGTAGACGCAGCTAAAGCGACTGGGCTCTTCGGCCCCAGCTCCCTAGCAGAACTAATCAAAGACCTTCACAAGTCAGGCGGCGCAATGATCGTCAATCTCTGTCAGGTGAACTCATGGGAGAGAAAGATAATTGTGGAGTTTGTGCTTGGCAGACTCAGTGATTTGAGCGAGTCCAAAGCCATCCGAGCCGTCTCACTGTTCCTGGAAGAAGCTCAACTCTACGTAGACACAAAGAACATAGTCAACATACTCACGCGAATGAGGCACATTGGAGTATTCCCTACGTTTATCACAAACGATCCGAGAACTCTTCCAGACGAAGTCTTCACTCTACTTGATAACGTGATCGTGTTCATGTTTCGAAACGAAGAAGAGTTGAAACAGCTCGCGAAATCTGGATTCATAGACATGAGATCACTAGACGCCCTCAAAAACCTAGAGCAAAAACAGTGCTTGGCCGTGGGAAATATCACCACCGGCTATCCAATTTTCTTGGAAATAGGTCCTCAAACAGGGGTAATGATGGGCGGAGAGTCCCGGAGACTTATCCCATAGAGCAAACTCATTGGAAAATTCGCCTAGATTAGCACGGGCTAGAATCGATGTAAAGAACTGGTCAACGTTCTCGAGAATCTCAGACGAGTCCCACAACTGATAATCGTTGACCATCACCCTGAACTGTTAGTGGCAGCAGACACAAGGTTCCACGTATCTCTCACTCCAGAAGGCATGAGCCAGGTCGAGCTGGTTGATGTATGATCATGCGGCTCGACGTTACCATGCTTTGGCGGTACGGTCTAGCGTGCGCTAGGGAAGTACGAGAAAATTCTATGCGGAAGCAAGCTAGGGCTTCTGCATGTCAACGTTATCCACACGACATATGGTATGGTCGATTACTGCAGATACGAATGCCATGTTTTTTAAGGATAGGTCAAGCCAAGTCTACTTCATGGAAAGGCCTCGACGGTTAATCATTACAGGGCAAAGTGGTATAGGAAAGAAGGAATATCTAGAAGAGATCGCTGCTCAGTCTTACGTTGACTCAGAGAGGGAAAGGAAACCAATCAAGGTCTTCCACATAGGGGACGAAATGTATCGTGAGGCTGATAGGCAACACGCAAGGATTGAAGAAGGCAAGATTCTCAACTTGCCTCTTTCTACGTTGAACAGCATAAGACGGAGCGTTTTTAGGGATGTAATCCAATACGCAAGAAAAAACTTGCATGAAAACATAATCGTGAATACTCACGCATGCTTTCGTTGGATCAGAGGTCTTTTCCCTGCCTTTAACATGGATCAAATAAGAGAGTTTGATCCAGACTTCTTCGTAACCCTTATTGATGATGTAGACGCCGTATACGCTCGCCTTTCTAATGGCAAAGACACGCACGCCGAACAATTCTCTTTCAAGGATATAATGGTCTGGCGAGAAGAGGAGATTAATACAAGTGAGATGCTAGCGCAGGTTCTTGAAAGAAGGCACTATGTGATCGTTCTAAAGAATCCCATAGACACGATCCACAAACTGATGTTCCAGCCCGAATTGAAGAAAGCGTATCTGAGCTTTCCGATGACTTTCGCGATGGACAAACCCGCTCTTTGGAAACGGATCATAGAGTTCAAGGAAAGAATGGCTGCAATGCATGTGGTCTTTGACCCAGGGGCGATTGGTGAAAGACGTTTGCTTTTGGGATTGCCAGAGGAAGGAAAGATTGAGCCAACCTCCACTGAGGTGGTCACCTTTAATACGCTTGGAAAAGAGCGCCCCTTTTTGACGAGAGACTTGCATTCTATCCGAAAGGATATTGACGGGCAGATAGTATCAAGAGACTACAAACTGATCGAGCAAAGCGATATGGTGATTGCTCTAGTTCCAGAGATACAGGGTGGGGACCCGGTCATATCAGCTGGGTCACAGAGCGAGTTGCAATATGCTCGTGATCTAACTCGTGAGGTCTATGTCATATGGTTGCCAGCTAAACCCCCTGCTCTATGGGTTAAGGAAATGACGCGAGGTTGTGGCCAAGTCTTCACTGGAGAAGATCCAATAACGACTGCAGAACAATTCTTCTTAGAACAGCGTCGAAGAGTTGGTTGACTGGGCTATTTGTCTCCATATGACGCCTGCAGATAAGGGAGATCGCGTAGGATTTCTTGTGGGCCGCTCAGCATTTTGTTGCCAGCAACCACCAGAGGCAACAATGGATTGCTTAGCTCTCTATTCTGAAAGAAATCGTAGGCGAATGAGGCGTCGTATGTATACTCGTGACCGTAAAGCCTGAATTTCTCACAAAGGTCTATGACCGTGTATCGAATCCTTAGTCTCATAAACTTCTCAATGATGCTATCTACCAGGGTTCGCTCTTCTTTGCTATTTCTTCTGACGTACACTATAACTCGGTTTGACACGGTTCTTTCACCTCATGAGTGACTCGGTAACCGCGGAATAGTGGCGACAGCTCTCTCAGATGCGAATGTTGCGATCAGAAACATGAACGATATGACTAGAAGAAGCCGTCTCAGTGTGCGCTTTCCGGTTGTTCGGCTTGAGATTCGACCGGATAGCATCAAGGCGGCGAATAAGGCCATATTGAAGCCTAGAAGATACCAAATTGGCTCCAAACGTATCACAGAAGTAAGGGTATTCCTTCCAAAGCCTATATAATGTTAACGACATTTCCCATGCAATTTCTACAACATCATGATGAAAGGCTAGCCAAGGTAGCGGTCATGGATCTACTTGTCAAGCGCATACTAGCTAAATAGGAACATGCAAATTGAGAAGAACTCACTTAATTCACAAGCAACTGGATAGCGGTGGCAATTCGGCGAGAGGGGATCTTGACCAGCGATAACGCAAGGGCTAGAGAGACATAGAAGCGCGAGATCGCTTAGGCTGTGAGTAGTTTCTCCCTCGCTATTATCTTCTCTATCTTTCTTTTCGCGTCCATTTTCTGGTATATTGCGAGGGCCTCTTTCAGAAGCGAGTAGACTCTCTTCTTGTCTCCCCCTCATTTCTGGCCAGATACGTCAACCCATATTCGAATAGGAGTTCAGCGTGCGCGCTATGAGTCGAGGGATCTTTGGACGCCTCCTGCGCTGCATCTCGCTGGTCAGTGACGCGTGGCAAAGCTTTCGTGAACCCAAGAGGCCGATCGACACAGAGCTCACAGTGAGGATTACTGCAACGAAGCGTCTGGCTGAGGAAGAGACACTATGTTCAATGCTGACTCAATGATTGCTAGAACGACCCCCGCATGGCGAACGTTCAGATCTTAACAGGTTCTTGAGTCAGCAAGCACTTGTAAGCGGGCACTATGGAGATCTCTCTTCCATTCTCTCTTCGTGTTTCCCCTATGTCGCGAGAGACTATGTATCCTTTCTTGATGCCAGACTCCCTCATGAACGCATTGAGTCCGACCAGGCCAGGTTTTTCATGTTTGACTTCCACGGGAATCAGTTTGTTATTGGCCATGACGGATATTTGACATGTGTACTTAACCTAAAGTAGATTTTATGTTAAGTACAATAGACACCAATGTGGAAGGCTTCTTGCTCACAATCAATCATGCTCAATCAATCAGACAAACCAGCAACACTAGAACTCCAGTCGAGCATGCTTCTGTGGCCTGCTGGACGCGAACCGAACTATCAGAGACAATAACTCGACGAGAACAGCTCGACATACCACCTTACGCCATAAGCAGGCCACTGACATAACTCGAGTCTCATCACCATGTGACGCTCAAACGATCTGAAAACGACAAAACCGTAAGCCTACAAGATACATCCAAAACCTCCGAGAAGGAATCATTGGTCGAAAAACCAACAAACCAAACACCTACACCCGATCAGAAAGCTTGTGCCACATGCCTCGCGAGGGAATTCACGAAGAGAAAATAGAGGTGCAATCATGCAACTAGTTATTGAGAACACTCGCTCGAAAAACCCAGCAGTTTTCCGTGGGCGTGTGCAAAACATAATATACGCCACAGAATCGATCTTCTCTCATGCGTCTGAGAATCTTGGCTGGTAATAGTTCCATGCGAGGGAGAAGCGCTGTCTCTGTCCTACTTCTGATCATCCTCGCGCTCTTATTCACACCTTTCCAGATAGGACTGGCACCAGTCTTCTCAGCCAGTGAGGCATACTATGCGGACCCGAGTCCCGATTCTGGTCTCGCCGCTCACGTCAAAGGGTTGACTGGGTACGTCTTTCCGGGGGGAGACATTGACTCCTCAGGCGCGATACTCACCTCACTCATCAAGGCTGATGCGTCGTTCAACAGGCTATTTCACAACGGCAACCCGACGATCTGGGGCCCGTTCGACAACGAGATCAACGCGTTGCCCATCGCGCAACCCATCCAAGGAGACCTTCTCTTCGCCGTCAACTTCGAGGACACCCTCGGCTCAACATACAGCTTCGACAGAATGGAGGTCTGGATACCGCCTGAGTTCCAAGGCATCAAGACCGAAAGTGTCGTAGCCTCGTTCACAAACAACTGGGGCAACGTGCGCCCCGTCACCAGAAGCGACGTTCAAGCATTGACTTTTCCCAACCGTTGGACATGCATCAGAGTCAACAGTGACAGCGGCCTCCCCGGTCTGACGACAGGCCGCTTCATTCAATTCGGAAACGCGTCGCTAGGCGACGTCTGGGCATACGTGCGCGTCAACAACGTCACCGCTCCCACGATCGCAGGCAGATACTTCTTCAAGATAGGACTGCGAGTCGCAAACCCAATCCCGCCAGGAAGCTCAACAAACGTCAACCCTGGCGAGATGATCTGGCTCGGAAGCCCAGAGAAACCCTACCAGACATTCCTTTCCAATGGCGTCCCAAATTGGCCCACGCTCCTCGTGCAAGGAGAGATCGACCCAGCGTACGTGCAAGGAACGTTGAGGTATGGCGGACATTCCAGCGGAGTCCTGTATGGAGCAGCGTTAAGCCTGCCAGGAAGAGTGCGACTCCTAGGCCGAGCCATCGACCCATACACGTTGCAGACGACCAACCGGCCCGTGGAGGCCAGAGGCTACTTCAACGCAAGCACCAACGGCCAATTCAAAGTTGAAGGAGTAGCACCCGGCATCTACAATCTATACGCATCGGCGGCCGGATTCCCCGAGAAACTGCTCCAAAGCGACCTCAAACTGCTCAAAGGCCAATCCTACCACACCGACGGCTACCTCATACCCGGAGTCGTCATCCAAGGGGACATCCTGAGCAAATGCGGAACAGGCGGAATCAACTGGGTAACATGGCAGAACGATCCAGATGACGGAGCAACAAAACAGGACATCAAGGTCGAGATCTACAAGCTCGGCCAACTTCCCGCCTCGCCCGGCTCCACATGCGAAGCAACGCAGGACAACTACGACGGGTTCAGCTACACGTTGACCACTCAGGCTCTATCCTGGTCACCTGTCTCAACACCAACCAAGCTAGGTTCACCAAGCGGCGTCACAGCGAATTGGGGCGACATCCCAATCGGATTCCCGTGGCCAGGATACGGCGGCAAATATGCGAAAGGCTTCGACCCTGACGGAGTTGGACCTGCGCAGAGATGGCAGGTGTCGAACACACAGTCAAGCTTCAGATTCAAGTTCGGTGACGGCGCCCTCTACGGCGCACCAGCCCTCCTTGACGGCCACGTCCCACAACTCAACGCGACATGGATCGACGGTCTACCACCAGGAAGCTATGAGATACGCGGATTCACATACGGCTACGCACAGGTCCAGCCAGACGGCGAAACCTTCGAACACGTAACATTCGAGGTGCCAGCAGTTGAGTGGCCCGGCGGCATCTCCATCCAGTTCGACCTGCGCCTCAGCAGCTACGTGAAGAAAACCGTCCACTTCAACGAACTACAAGGCACCTTCGTGGCGAAGCCCATACCTGGAAAAGCCCCGGACATGCGCCACCTTTACCTTCAGATTCAGGGACCCGGAGGTTCTCTCTGGGGATGGAAAGCGGACGAGATCCCAGCAGGCAGCACCAGCGCCACCATCTATTCACGTGGCATACGAGCGCAGACAATGAGCTACTGGGGCAGCGGCAGCGGAAGAAACTACGGCTTCCACTCCGGCACATACACTGTCCAAACATACATGTATGGATACGTTGGGCAGGCCTTCCAACCGATTTCATTCGGATTATGCGGAGGCGAGATCGCGATCAGCGACCGCATGTACCGAGGGGGTATGTTCAACATAACCTTCCAATCAACAGACTGGCAGCGCCCCACAGTCAGCAAACCATGGAAATACCCTGACGAGTACATCTATCTTCAGATCTGGAAGGATGGCGAGCAGCTGACTGGCTACGGCTTGAACTGCCTGGCAGGACACACATTCTGGGCGCCTGACGGCAACTCCTACACGCACGACGGCCTGACGCAACCAGTCGGAATGGTCGGACTGATCCGAACTTCATATCGAATCAAGCAAGGTGACTACGTCATCAACAAGCTAGGTCAGAGCTGGGCAAGCAAGCAGAGCTCATTCACCATTCTCTTCTACGAGGGACAGGAGGCCTACAAGCATTCTGATACGAATGTTGGCTACTACCCGTGCAGCCTCGACTCCGGTTCATACGAGCTGCGAGCCCTAACCTATGGCTACGTCATGCAACTGGATCAAGCCACGAAGCAGGCAAAGCCAATCCAAATATACGCGACAAGAGGCGGCGTCTCTGACATCTTCATCAAACTTGCCGTCGGAACACAGATCACACTTACAATGCACTTCAAGCATGAACAAATCTTCGAGCAGCTCCGATACAACAGCACCGTGCGCGTGCGTCTCTTTGACGTCAATGACAATCTCGTCGGCGAATGGCTCACAAGCAGCAGCATCAACGGCACAGCCAGCCCATTCAACTCCGCCGGACAGGTGATCAAGGGACTGCCGTCAGATTCTCTTCCCACGACAATTAGCAGCCTGAGAAACGTCCTCGGGCCGGGCCACAGCCTCAAGGCAACCAGCAGCCTAAGCGCCCAAGTCTTGGAGACAGTGAACTACGTCCCCCGCAGCACTGAACAACTCGGAATCACCATCTCCGGGCTACCTGACCCATATGCCTCAGGCTCAGGATCGCTATATGCTCAGAACGGCTTCGATAGAGCATTCGATGCATCTCCTTGGAAGCCTGGTGGATACGGTGCGCCAGGAGCACCATACGGGATCTATGGTGCCCCCTGGCAATCGGGCGACTACTATGTTGAGGTGGAGGTTGTGCCTTTCGGCAGAGAAGTCGGGAACAGGCATGTGAAGATCACCGGATCGGGCACGGCTGTGTACGATGGCTGGTACCCAACTCTTTCAGGCCTGCTCAGCGGCGAGTCATGCACCATAGACCCGAGAACAGGCACCTTGTACAAATGGAGCATAGCTGAGAATCGGATCGGCCCCTACCAGCAATATGGTTATGTTGCGATGCCAAGCGCATACATGAGCGGCGAGAGCGGTGGCGCGTTGGAGCTGGACCATCTAGGATACTGGGGTACCGTGATCCCCGAGTTCCCTTCAACTCTAATCGTAGCGACGTCATCCCTCACAGCAGCATTAACCCTGCTGCGACGAAGAAGACGATGCTCGAGGAACAAGTGAAGGTATCGACGCAACGTGCACTAGTCCTTTTCCGCCACAGGCTATGCGTAGCGTTGCGGGTGAAGTCTAGCGCGCGCTACTGAGTGGTGGCAAGCAGAACCAAACGAAGGCCATGAAGTGGCGCGTGCCCAAGGACATCGGCTTGCGCGATCAGCTTTTATACTGTAATGGTTGTTCTTGGCTGGCCGACTGTTGAGGATCAGTGTTCAAGAATACTGAACGTAGTCCGTTCTTCCTGAGTTT
>Ga0315296_10002124_pt1 | contig 17061 bp, 14 predicted proteins | sample YL17G14_18_MG_FD_203921 | JGI IMG/M metagenome (GOLD analysis project Ga0315296, IMG submission 203921) | Sediment microbial communities from Yellowstone Lake, YNP, Wyoming, USA - YL17G14_18 | ecosystem: Environmental > Aquatic > Freshwater > Lake > Sediment | place: USA: Wyoming | collected... | reverse complement strand
CTGATTACGACTCCACTGCTTGCATGTGAGCTGGCGAACGCGCTCCGCTACAAACCTGACTACAACAAAGATAGACTTGTGGAAGCCATGAATCACTTCTACATGCTCCATCTGTACGAGGCACCCATAGATTCCCAGCTCCTATCCCGTTCATCAGAGATCGCGTTCAGGGGAAACGTAACGGTCTACGACGCAATCCCCGTAGCCCTAGCAGTCCTCAGGAAGACCAAATGCATAACAGCCGACCAAGACACCCAGTACGCGAAACTGAAACCGAAAGGATACCCCATAGAACTCCTCCGCGCATGACTCCAAGCCGAACAGCCATCGCCCAACACTCTCGTTAATGCACAGTCTCCGAGGATTAAGCGCTAGTATTCAACAGGCTAACGAACTTGTCAGTTCCCTCACGTCGCCGGGCAATGTAACGATGAAGTTCCAACTTCGCGAGTAGTCTGCTCATCGCGTAATCCTCCATGCCTAGCTCCTCCACGAGTTCACTTTGCTTTCTGGGACCAGATTCCTCAAGATGCATCAGCAGCCTGACCGCCTGAAGTCGCAGATCGCTCTGTTTCGGGAAGAGCTCCACAAGCTCGAGCTCCATGTCCTCAGCCAGCCGCTCGACCGTTACCGCCTCTTTCACCGTCTCCGTATCGATGATGTTCTTCCCGTGCGACTCTGAGTACTGGAGAGTCAACGTGATGTACCTCAGAAAGCGACGGAAGATTCCACGACCCATTCGAGCGAGAGCGAGGAGCGCATCTTCCGTGAAGGGTTCGTATTTCTTGAATCGCTTTTGGTAGGCCTCAACCATATCTTTGGGCTGCATAGGCTCGAGCTCAATCTTCTCCATCTTATCGAAGAAGAAATGATCACGGAACATCTCCTTCTGAATCGCCACAATTATAGTCGGTTTCGTTTCGTCCTCAAACGTAGCTGGCTGAGATACAAAGTTCCATAACCAGTAGATCTCATCCAGATCCTTCGCCATGAGTCGTCGGTCGGTCTTCGAATAGTCCGGAGTATCGATGAGGATAACCTTCTTCTTCCGAAGCATATTCAGCCATGAGGTCTGCTGCAACGCACGGACCGCGGGCCTGTCGAGCATCTTTGCCGCCCAGTCCGGATTAAGACGCTCAGGATTCTTCTCCAATTCCTCGGGAATCGAGAGAGGATAGTTTGCCTTCACTTGCATCATGAGTGCACGCGAGTATTCGCGACGAAAACTCGAGGAGGCTTCATGTGTGTTGTTCAAGAGGCTTGGAAAAAGCTCCGATTGTCTGCGCCACTTGAAACGGACGATGTCTCCTCCAAGGTCAGGACACTTTCCGGACGCGTGTGTTCTGCCGTATTCCTGGTCCTGGAGAAGCATCCTTCCTCCCGCTATTGCGAGCAATGCACTACTCTTCCCGACTCCTTGAAGGCCGACAAGGCCGATGATTCCTCCGTTCATTGTTTCCAGTCTACGGATTATCTCACGAACCGCGTCAGGCCACACGTACCAGTAGAAGACCCAATCTAGCTTACGACTCTCGGACGCCAGCTGGCTTGCCCAAGAGTAGATTTCACTCGTCGGAACGGAGTTGTCTGGTTCAGGTTTCTTTGAGCCAGAGCTAGGATCGGATGCAAGCTTTAACGTAGCCACATCCCGCAAAATAGAATACGCTGTTGGGGTATTTCACCGAGAGAGACGGTCGAAACCACTTCATACAATGCAGCTGGTCTCGATATGTGTCAAGATCGGTAACCAGACGATCAAGCCGCCTGACGACCAGCAAGCGTTGGAGTCGCCAGCGCCGGTTGTCACCGAATTCATGCGATTCCTACAGGAGAATGAGACGTGGGAAACCCCACTTGTCTGGAGCATCACGGATGCAGTCCTGGTCGGGGGATCCACACGCATTCTACAAAATGGCTGGCACATGCCGAGTAGTTCGGTATCTCGTTCTGGTCGTGGTACCCCACGATCTCAGGAATCTCGGAACACTGCTCTCCCATGCAGGGGGGTGCCTATTCTGTACATGTCACTCAGACTCGAATTCCAGAGTTACGCCAGCTTGATGCCCTCGACTCGCGAGGTTACTTTGACATCAAGTGACTACCCTCACAACTATTAGGAAAGCTACGGTTCTATTCCTAGCGATTATGATTCTGACTGTTTTGGCTCCGGTGACCCTAGCCTCGACGAATACAACAGCCATTGCAACTGCGTCTTCAGGTTGGTTGCATACAGAAGGAAGATGGATAAAGAACGGGCAAGGAATGATAGTAGGGTTGTATGGAGTCAACACTTACGTTCGTCTACAAAATGAATGGCTGAAATTTGTGAGTGCTAAAAGTTATGGCTTCGACACTATCCGCTTGGGCTTTTGGAAGTATGATATTGAACACCCAACATCTGACGACCCAAATGTGGACAAATCTGGTGTTGATGCAATAGATAGAGCAGTCAGCTGGAGCACCTCACTCGGTCTGAAAGTTATCCTTGACCAACATCTTTGGGGCCCGTATGGTGGCAACGAATATTGCTGGCCTGCGCCTGGCGAGTTCCTTAGCAACACGGTGCTTCAACAGCAGTGGCTCGATATGTGGCGGCTCCTAGTAGATCGCTACAAGAACAACCCGACAGTTGTCGGAATAGACATAATGAATGAGCCATATATGATGGGTCGTCCTGAAAGTTGCCCAGCCTCCAAGGAAGTTTCTGTAAGCAATCCTTGGTCTGTGTGGGAGGGTATCGCCAAGAACGCCGTGGCTGATCTCAAGACCCATAATCCGAATCTGCTTTTCATCGTCGAGGGCTGGGCAAACGATCATCCATGGAATGATATCGCTTTCCTGAAGCAGGGCAACGTAGTTCTTTCGAACCACATCTACCATCATTTCGCAAAGGATTGGGATGACTGGGGGAAGGCTTACGCTTCTGGCAACCTTGTGACAGGAAAACAGTTGCTTGCAAAATGGATAGACGATAACTACATGGTCTATGTCAATCAGGGTATCCCATTCTGGGTGGGGGAAACTGGCTTTCTAACCAGCGACCCTTACTGGCAACAGCAAATGGCAGACGAATTGAAACTCTTTGACGACAGAAACCTGAGTTATTCAGCTTATGTCCACGCTGTTTCAGCTTGGAACGAGCCCTTTGACTTGATTGATCACTCCACCTCAAGCTACAACCTCACTATCGTGGGACGAATGTTCGCCAGCCATTTGTTAGCACTTCAACATCTCTTACGACCAACCCGAAGGACTACAACATATTCTATATTTAGTGTTGGCTTCGAAAGCGGAGACTTCACCGCTTGGAATGGTGGAACTTTCGGAACTGTGTCAGTTGTTTCCAATCCAGTTCACAGCGGAGCTAAAGCGGCGAAGGCAACATATTCTGGGAGTGCGTCTGGCTGGCAGGAGAGCCTTGCTTCAAGTTACGCTGACCTTTATTTTCGCAGCTATATTTACGTCCCAGCATTACCGAGTGTTGGAAAAAGCAGTATTATTGGGATAGTCTATAATGCGGCTTGGAATGAGTTCCTTCAATCGATGATTTACACGGATGCTAACGGTTCACATTGGATACTAGTTTGTCCAAATGGTTGGCAGTCAGATTGGGCTCCCGCAGAAGTATCTGCGAATACTTGGTATTCTGTTGAAATCAGAAGATTCGTAGGGGATGCCACTCACGGGCAGGCAGAACTCTGGGTTAACGGTAGCTTACTAGTAGATAGCACTCAAGCTATAACTGGTAACAGCCAAAATTTACAGGCTGGAAGCATAGCTGCCGGTGATGCAAATTTCATTGTTTACGGTGACGACTTTGTTGCAGACAGCTCATACATCCCCCAAAGCATTCCTCAGAGTGTAGCGGACACGATGAGTAATGTGGATACGTTGGATCGTGGTTTAGTTGGTAAACGGTCGTGGACAGATTCAGGCTCCGTAACGGATGTGATTAGTAAGCTAAGGAATGTTCCCACATCAGTGTCAGATGTTCTATCCCATAGTGGATTCGTTAGCGTTCAAGTATGTTGGGCAGAGAACTTTAACAGACACGCTCTCGCTCACGGATTCGCTTGTGAAGCTACGGAATGTTCCAACAGCGTTGAGTGATGTTCTCTCATGGGTTGACGCATTAACCTTCCACTACGCTGGGAAGCTTTCGCTCTCCGACATTCTAGCCTTCATAGACTCCGTGACTGTGCTACGAAACGTACCCACATCGCTATCGGATGCATTCGCCTTGACCGACTTGCTTGCAAAATCATTTATAGGCGAACGGGCATTCACTGAAATATTGGGCCTGCCCCAGTATGTGGAGTAGAAAATCCGAGTACAGGCAACGGAGGTAGCTTCCCTGATAGGGACAATGCCGGTGCTAAAAGACTTCTAATGTTCAAGGAACACGTTACAGGTGTGCCCACATACGTCCATATTTGCACATCCATACCATCAAACGACTACTACCTCGGCTTTGCAGATAACAGCAGCCCCAACGCAGACCTCTTCATTCGGCTTGGACCATTTGAGGTGACAGAAGGCTGTCATGTGTACTCGGTAAGTTCAATGCCTATTGTGCAAGGCACCATGCCCCTGTTCGTAGACAGCACCATTTGGGTTGGGTTCACAAGACACATCGCCCTCGACCCATATTCAAACACTGAGGCTACCGGCGCATGTCACCACGAAATTATATTGGATACATGGAACAGTCCTTGGCCTGACCCTCAAGTGAATTCAGGCTGCGTTGACACTACAGATGTTGACGCAATATGGATTGAGACGGACACCGATGTATCAATCATGTCGGATATACTAAGCCGCGTGTATGGTGCAGGACGTGCGAACGTGGACATACTGGCATTAGTTGACCAACTAGCACATGCAATAGGTAAACCGTTGACAGACCAGCTCCAGCTAGCCGACATCCTCATGCGCTCGCTCATTGCTGGTCGAGGCAACATTGACGTTCTCACGTTAAGCGACTTGCTTTTGCATGATGTCGGTGAACCCTTCATCGACATATTCACATTGATTAGCAAACCAATTGTACTCGACGTGCTAGAGTCTGATTGCTGGCGCTGTACTGCATGAGGTCTAGTCCGATGAAGGAGTTGGTTGCGGCGTCGAACACGGCTTGGAAAACTATTACGACGCCGGCGCGCTGCAGGTATGGCACTAACCCCGGTCGGTTCAGCATAGCGGTCGTGATCGTATCTGCGCCAAAGTAGCAGATGAGCAATGCGGCGAAGGAAGTGAGTTTGAGTAGAAAGCCCAGCCGAATTGCTTGTTGCTTGCCGAGTAGTCGCCCTTGGATCTCAACCTAGCCGGGATCCTAATGAGAGCAAAACTTATCCCTGCATCGGCAACGGAGACGAACAGTAATGGTATCAGCATGATCAACGTGCAGAGGCCGTAGTCGGATGGCCTCAGGTTCTTCCTCTGGCCATTAACCTCGATAAACCAACGCTCCTAATCCACTTCGAAAGAAGCAGAAATGGGGGGTTGGGGAGTGCCATTTCCGCAGTGTTGAAGCGAAGTGCGCTCTCGTACGATCAACCGCAATACATCCTATCTGACATGGGGAAAGCATACAACTCGGCAAAAGATGACGCCATGTCTCCTCAGAGGGGGGTTACACTCTGATGGACGAAAATTAGTAAGTCTTCTTGAGAGTTGAAAGTTGCGCGGCCCTCCATCCAGCATCTTGAGCCAATGTACAATGCCATTGTGAAATACTATTGAAGACCAGCTCTCTTTCCTATCGGTGCTTGACCTAAAACGCCTAGCGAGCAGGATCATAGCCATTCCGACCGCGAAAGCAATTGTTTGTAAGCGTCCTATATCAAAAGAAGCCCCTAGACATAGATCATGTTGCGTGTCGCCCACCTTTCACCAAGCATCCGTCCTGTCCTTGGCGGGACAGAAAGTTACCTAGTCATACTATCCTCATCCCTGAGAAAACTCGGCATATCAAGTGAACTAGTCGCACTATGCGACACAAGAAAGTGGAAAGGAACCCGCCATCTGAAGGACAGAAGACTGAACGGTACGCACGCTTTAGTCTGGCCATCCTATCCAATTGGAGTTCTACACAGGGCGACACAAGTTGCCGTTATGGCGAACTACATCCCTGCGTATGTAAGCGATCTACGACGGCACTTGCGAGCCTTCGACATATTGCATTTTCATGACGAGATAGACCTATCTCTCCCAATTTCGCTCCGGGGTGTGAAGAAGGGGAAGCTCCTCACATTCCATACATTATGCGAGACTCTCCCGTTATATCAGGTTAATCCAATAGCGCGCAAGATGCTGACTACGTCTGCGACTATGTTCCACGTATTTTCTAACCGTGACAAGAATTCTCTTCTTGAACTTGGCGTGGAACCTGAGAAAATCAGAATAGTTCCTCATGGTGTTGATCTCCACGAATTTCGAGCCCGAAATACACAGTCGCAAGAAGGCAGAGCCAGAATCGCGGCCATCTCCAGGATCGAGAGACGAAAAGGTGTGATGGATCTGCTGGCCGCCGCCAGAATTCTGAAGATGCACTCCGCTGCAGGTAGCTTCGATATTCGAATAGTTGGACCGGTCGCGGATGAACGTTATTATCATGAACTGCTCGAGTACAAACGGCGGATGCATCTGGACGAAGTCACCTTCGTCGGCACTCTACCTGTTGGTGGCATTGCATCGTTTCTTCAACAGTCTAGCATCTTCGTCCTCCCGTCCTGGCGAGAGTGTTTCCCTGTAGTGAACCTGGAAGCGATGGCTTCCTCCCTCCCTGTCGTGTCAACCAATGTTGGAGGGGCTCAGGAAGAAATCGCTGACAACGAGACTGGTTTCCTCATTCCGCCGAATGACCCGAAAAGCTTGGCAGAGAAACTCTCGGTTCTCATAAATGATCATCGGCTGCGCAAAAGAATGGGGCGAAACGGAAGGAAACGGGTTGAGTCACTATTTTCAATAGAAAGGACAACGCGTATGATTGTTGACATCTACGCGGAATTGGCGTAGTCTTTTCTCAACTGCATTGTTCCTTGCAGAATCAACCTCGGGCTATGATTCGATGTGGATTGAGGCAACAAGCAAAAAGAACAGCATTAGCGTGGGAACGACTGCTACTCCGTCTCCGATCCCTAGCAGCTCGGAGAGCTTGAGGTTATAATCTCGGCGCGTTAATTTCAGGAGTCACCATTGGTCGTTGTATGAAACTCGGCAAGGAGCCTAACTAGAAATACTATTCAAGCAGCTACCTTACTACTTCTGACACGATATGGTGATGTTACCGAAAAGATAACTAAAAGGTTTGGTGTCTCCCAAGGTTCTGTATACGTTTCTTGCCAACCAATCTTTCAGAGCACTTCTGTGTCTCGTCCACGGAGAGTTTCTTACCGCCTCACCCTGCGAATACCCCATCTTGATTATCTTCAATCCAGCAGCCGCAAGATAACTTCTCAACTTGAATGCGGAACAAGACCTCTCCAGATTTGAGCCTTTCCAACTCCACTCACATACCACTTTCCTGAAAATATCGAGATTGTTCGGTTCATTACAAATCAAGCATGTGCCGCCCTTTCTTAAGCATCGCGAAATTTCCCTCAATGCTCCCTGCATGTAAGGGAGATGATGAAGAGTTTCAAGACACAGAATTTTGTCGAATTTGCCATCACGAAACGGTAGTCGTTCGCAATCGCCCGTGACATGTTCCAGACTATATCCAGATCTTCTCTTGCCAGTCCTCTTTTTAGATATCAAGAGCATGGCGCTCGATATATCCAAGGCAACTACATGGCATCCCTTGCTGGCGAGAAATTCAGACATTTCACATGACGCCGCGCCAACATCCAGAACAATATCCTCGCTGCTAGGGAAGAGCCAGCTATCGACGAGACCAGTTCTCCATTTCCACCATTTGTCATCTCTCACAAGTGGGTCAAAATCGATTCTCGTTTGGGCCTGTTGAACAGCTGCTCTTCGCTCAAACTCTATTTCCCCCTTTTTAGCGTTCACACGTTTCATAGCTTGTCTGTTCTGATCTTGGTTCGTCAACTTCATAAACCGTACCTAGTTAGGCCCAAGCCAGATCTTTCAGTTATACAACATCCCCTCGAGAAATGATCTCGATGTTCTTCCTTGTGACCATGATCTTGCCTCAGGAGTGAGCAGAAACGTAAAGAGCCAGCGTCGAGCTGGAACATACCCTATCTAACATGGTGAATGCATTGAGCTCGGCGAAAGATGACGCCATGTCTTTCTCAGAGGGGGGTGGTCTGCCTTCATAGACCCACGTTATAAGGTAGTACTTATGGCGGAGATAAGCTTCATTGATCAGAAGATATACGGGCTGGTTCAAACGGCTCAAATGAGGTAGCAGCCTTGACGTCATGTTGCTACCGTAGTATAGCGCTCCATTTAGCACTTCATTAATGTCTACTGGATCTTGGATTGGTTGCCTAGCTAGAGCTCCGACCGATAGAGACGTAATCATGTCGCCTGTCAGGATTATTCTCTTGTCTCCGTTCGTTCGCAGCCAATACGAAAGTGACATCACTGCGCCATCATCTAATGTGGCTCGACCTTGCATTGTTGACGGCAGTAGCAGCCATGAAGAAGCGGCAGGCATAATCAAAAGGATCGCGACGCACAGATACGCCATGGCAGTTCTCCGCTGAATAATAGAGTGGTCCATTCCAAATCTTAATCCGCGCATTTTCCTCCCGACAAAAAGAATGCCCACACTAAATGCCGGAGACCAGAAGTAATAAGTAAATGGGATTAAGCGCGACGGGATATCCGACAAATGGACAGAATTCCCTTGTGTCAGAACGCCTGCCGCAGCGAAGACGCCAAATACGAAGGCAATTGCACAGAAAATGATCACCCGTGCCATAGCTGTTTTTAGTCCGTGACTTGCCGTTCCTCTTATAGCGTGAATCGCCCGTTCCACACCTATTAGCCCCCCGGCCGCAGTAAGCAGAAATCCAAGAATCACTATGAATGCTGTTACACCTGTCAAGTGTATCCCCGACGCTTGGATACCTTGCGTTGACACCAAGCCCAGCTGCTCAAATGGATTCGATAGGAATTCCAGCAGAGTCTGTGAGTAGAAGGCGGCGTACGAAATGACACTACTTGTGTAAATTGGCGCACTAATGGTCAGCCAAGCAAGTAATGGCACTAGAGCAACAAGAATGTCAGCCATTCCTATTCTGAGACAACTCCAATTAGCGTGCTTCATTAGACGGAAGAAAACGTAGCAGAACCCTAAGGCAGTGATTAGCATGAGAGACGCAAAGAAGTGTGTCACTATCGTCAGCAAAATGCTCGAGACAAAAATTACGAAGACTGATCTTCCCGCTCCTCTTGCAGTCCGCATCATTGCGTAAAATGCCATGACGAAGAAGAGGATCCCAAGGGGCTCTCGAAGGTAGCTTCCGTCGAACCAATTGTACTTGTAGCAAATAGAAAACAGGAAACATGCCACAACGGCGATTCGAGGAGTCATCATCCATGAGTAGGTTTTGAATACAATTATGATAGTGACAATGGTTAGTAGTACTGGAAGAAAGCGCGCGACGTCATATAATGATAATCCTCCCACGGTCGATATCTGCACCGTTAAAATGTGTAAAGCAGGGAAAAAGATGAATTGGGTGGCTCGATTGGTCGCCAGCTCGAAAATTAGCCCTCCACGTTCCGCGATTATGTCCGCCACTTGGAAGTCATACATGGAGTCATTTTGTATCATGAAGACTCTGTGCCCTTCACTTAGTGGAGCGATCAATCTTAGAGAAATGCTCAGCAAGACAATCCAGTAGAGTGCTCTGTCTGTTTCCTCTTCTCGGACCAACCCTTGGGCTATCGAGACGACCGTTGGTCCTACGATCAAAGCAAAAGCCAGAAACGATAACGGTCCTCCGAGAATTGTGACGACGCCATAATAGTTCAGGACAATGAGCCCTGTCCCAAGAGACCAACTCGTTGCTTTCAGGAGAGTTATAATTGAACTCAACTACTGCCGCCTGCTGTTGTTTCGATACTGTAAGGGGCTCGCATTTTCATTTTAGGATCGGATGCATTCGTGGTGTATACTGTTACGTCATGTCTCATTCTTGCGAAATGTTTAGACAGATTATGTGTGGAGGGAACTCCAAGCCATCTGTTATCATTCATGGTGCCGCTTGCTTTATGGCCTGTAGGAACTGCACCACTCTCTTTCCGTCTTCGGGTCCCACTGGTGGTGGCTCAGATCTTGCGATGCTTTGAAGGTAGGATCCAATCACGATATCGTAATACGCTAGCGCGCCCTTGAAGTATCGCTTCGTCAGGACAGCATTCATAGTTCGAGACGATTTCCGCAGGGTAGCCCCAATTTCATCCAAAGGAGTTATGGTTCCGTGTAGTTCAGCTAAGTGATTATTTCGGACGTCGATGTCAAGTTTTCCTGCAGTGCCGAATGCTCGTACCGTCCACTCGTAGCTTCCAGCGATCCAAGAAAGATCCAGATAAGCCACACAGGAGTTTGCCAGTTCTATGATGGCTTGGATGTAGTTGAAGAATCCCATTTTGCCAGTAATATCGCGTGCGACGGTCCACACACGCTTAGGATATGATTCGGTAAGGAAGCTGAGTATATCAAGAAAATGGACACCAACATCGTCTAGCATTCCCCATCTGTCATAAAGCCACGTCGAATCAGACCATCTCATGGGGAACGTGGCATGCGCAGTCATCTCGAGAGAAAGGATTTCCCCAAGGCGCCCCCGCGATATTCGTCCTTTAGCTTCTTGGATGCATGGAGTGAATCGATATTCGTGCATGACACACAGTTTGGTGTTGTTCGCTTCACATTCGCGCACGATTCGTTCAGCGTCCTCGAGGTTAGTGGCCATTGGCTTTTCGACCAGAACATGCTTTCCCATTTTAGCTGCATCAATCGCGATAGAGGCGTGTGTTTGAGGGGGAGTGCAAATGCTGACAAGTTCCACGTTACTCTCAAGAAGCTCATGATAATCGGAGTAAACGAGAGATAGGTTGAATCTATCGGCTAATTGTTTAGCCCGCTCGATGTTAATATCGCATACTGCAACAACGTCTGCTCCAGACCTCCTGTACGAGGGAATGTGAGCACGAGATGCAATCGCACCGCATCCGATGATCCCGACCTTCAAGTTAACCCCACGTGATTGAACGCGTTTGCAGAGTCATCGCGTATTTCAGTATGCGACGGTAGAACTCATCTGTTTCGAAGTCAGGTAGCTCGTCTGGTATACCGTCACCTAGGGGTTCGAACCTTATTGATCCAAGACCTACACTCTCAGCTTTTCGAAGGTGTCCGATTCGATTGGGGTTCAACCCCATTATCGCGGCACATGCTGCATCCACAGCCACCAAATCGGTGCCAGCCACTATCAGTCCTGCGTGGATAGGGACGCCGTCAATTGGCCCTTTCGTGCCACCCATAGCCACTATGCCATCAACGATTGCCAACTTCGGAGGCATCGCTGTGCAAGCATCGACAATCGCTTCGTCCAAAGCGTCATGAAAGCGTATCTTACGTGGGAACATAATGCATCCAAATTGATTTTTCAGGGAACAGCTCATTGTTGTCAATGTATGGGTCTTCATCTTCGCCATGGAAATCAGAAGATCAGATCGAGCTATGGTATCAGGGACCTTCACGCTACTGAACCTCAAACCTTGCACTCTCTTTCGGGTCCATGTGTCCTTCGATAAGTTCACCCATTTTGCTCCATGCCGCCTTATGATCTGATCGATACCCAGCCATCGGCTAATCATATCTGGTCGACCGCTAGTGGCATCACTTTCCACCACGTCTATGTTGGCAGGCCCACAATGCCCGTTTATCCACCCCAAAAAAGCATCCAAGAAAGCCGGATGTGTAACAGCCCCCGTCTCCGGTGGTTTGTAATCACAGAGATTGATCTTAATCACGATACGTTTGGCCCGAGTTATGAGGTTGACTCCAACATATTCGAACATGCGTGAGAAAGTGTCGTCGAGCTGCGAATAGCCGGTTTTGAGAATTACGACCGGTGATGGTTCTTGTCTCACCAAAACCTATTGGCACGACCTAATCATGATGTATCTCGTCAGGACCACGAGGTTTGAGAGCTTTTCAACGGAAGCTGGTCGAAATCAATAGTCTGGTACACTGTTCTCATCCGTTCGATCTTCTTCCACGCTCTAGAGTTCATTCCAAATAGTAGATAAACCATGGCTAAGATGAGGGCAAGATTGCTCGTTACATAGGAAAGAGCGACGATCCTCAGCTTTCTAAGAACAAGTACAGGGATAGCGATTGGCAGGACCCACCACAGGTTGTAGCTGTAAATAATCACTGCGCTGAGCGCCAGCGCGATAGAGAAGATTACTGGGCACACTACGTTGAAGACCATGGTGAATACGATGATTTCCAAAGGAAGGATTCCGCGCAATCTGATGGAGGCTAGCGCGGCCGATATGACATGTTGCCCTCTTCTTGACTTCAAAGACAGCCTGTCTCTGAATGTGTAAGGAGCAGAATCGAAGAAGACGGCGTCGGGAGCAAAAATTGTTCTATGAAGGCGAGATATTATTTTTAAGACTGTGCCAGTATCGTCGGAATATCCAGGTCTGTCCTCGAACCTATTGAAGGCGCTTCTTCTATAAAGAGAAAGTTCTCCTTGGAAAAGGAGTGTCGAGTGAAGCTTGCTTTCTCCTAGTCTAAGCCTATAGAAATACTCCCTGTACGCATGCTCTGCCAGTGTGTAGTCGTTCTGATTGGCGTTGATGATTCTCTCATGTCCGCTAACCGCGCCTACGGCCGGGTCTGCAAAGTACGAGACAGCTGCTCGCAACGCGTCGGCTTTCCAGAAAGAGTCCGCATCAGTCGTGGCGATTATTTCACCTCTTGCGTGCTCCAGAGCTGTGTTCAGGGCGTGTGATTTTCCCATTCTTCTTTCTTCCGACAACAGTGTTGTTCGGAATTTGAGTGGTTTCTCACGCAGGTACGCTCCGCATTTGTCCAAGGTTCGATCGGAAGAGGCGCTATCAACGATTATTATCTCGAGTCCTTCAGAGGGGTAGTCTATGTTCTCGAGATTATGGAGTTTCTTGTCGATAATCGAAGCTTCGTTATACGTGGGCAGGATCAGGGTCACTAGGGGTGTGTATGCGAAGTCAGACTTGAGGTTATACGGTCTCTTCGACACTCTCTTCATGAATTGGTAATACAAGAAAGGGGGAACGATGAGCACTGTTACAACCACGAGCATCACAATTGGCAAGAGTGACATGGACCTTCATCACACGAGTTTTCCGCAGAGCTGGAGGAAGTTCACAGATACGTCGTATGGTTCCGTTGAGGTGCCTGCCATGGCAAACGGGCTGCTCTTGAGCGGTTGGCAATAGTCATAGCACCTTCTAATCTGCAGCGTCTCATACCAGCATGCTAATCGCAACGATTCCACCAAGCGTCATCTGATATCCTAGAGAATTCTTCGTCAGGAAGAACTCCATTATGTTAGCTTGCACTCGCAGAACCTCTCGGTGTTATAGTGTTTCAAACTTTGTGAAGCTCTCCTGTGCGTGTCTCTTAGATGAGACTCCCACTGTTATTTATGCGATCTTCTTGAGAAACATGGGTTGCTGGCAGACGTTTTCGTCTACTACACTACTTGACTCCGGGGTCTTACGAGGCTCATATGAACCCTTTCTGTGGAGATGTGCGATTGGCTAGTTATGGTAGACCTCTTCAGACGCATGCCTCTACTGCCCCAAACCGTTCGGTCGCCTAACCAGCTCTGATGTCTGTGATGTTCGACTTGATAGTCTCGTGAATGTAGTTTGCGCATGCTCTTTGGAGGAGACTCCCACCGCGACGCCAGTAAGATTGGGCAGGTTCAAAACATACTCAATGGCCTCGTCGAGTTTCAAGTATCCTCCTGCCATAATGCTCATTGCGATCACATGGCCTTCCCCTAGGTTGGATAGCGTGGCCTTGCAGGCGTCTCTTGATGGGCTCATTTGGTAGCCAAGACTATTGAAAGGAGTCATAATAACTGCGCCATTCAAGGAGAACCCTTTCCCCTCGAAGAACTCGATGAACCTAGGAAAATTGTAGGTCACGAATCCGGGCTTGGCATTGTAGTTATCATGCACATGTTGAGCGAACACGTTCAGCAGGTCAATTTCCCCGAGTCCCAGGCAGAGATCCGTAAGCACTTCATGGAGCAGCACACTTTGGAGATTGGCATTCTTTGGTTTTGTGCTGAGGTAGCCCTTCAACTCCGCATCCAAATAGGTCTTCAACATTCCAGCAGGGTCCAGTCTTAATGCAGAGACCCCGCCTTCAACAAGAAGCTTCGCTTTGTCCGGCAAGGATAATCTAGACAAGATTTCATTTACGAGACCGGTCATGCCTTTCTCGTTCGCTAGTCGTACGTATCCCTCTGCATATGGGACAACTGGATACAGATCGAACTGGTGAGGAACCTTGCCTGAAGTTCCTAGAGCGCTGAGAATCTGAGAGTTTGTTGGATGAGTTGAGAATGTGTACCCTGTTGCACCGCATGATAGGGCGCTGCAAATGACTTCGACAATGGATTCAATGTTCAGCCTGTCTGTTCTGTCCCTTGCGCGTTCCTGGGACAGATGACTCACGCCTATGAACGAATTGTCTCCTATCAGCAGCGACTTAATTGTAGATCATCCCTTTTGGGTACTCTCGAGAATCCTGTCAATCAGTGCGTTCACCTTTGCTCCTTGAAGAAAACTCGGTTCCAGCTTAGTCCGGGTGCGTACTGCATTGAGAAAAGCGACGTCTTCCATTGTGTAGTCGATGTCCGCGAGCAAGAATGGCGGCGAGGTTTCGAATGATTGTCTGTGATAGGTTTGAGCTCCTCCCATTTTGGTGCTTCCCCTTCCAGGTGCAAACTTCACGTAGTCATCAGTCGCCGTCAGGATTCCGTCTCTTCCGTAGATTTCTATCAAGAATTCAGGAAGCCTGAAGTTGGAGACGCTCCAGCAGGCATCGACATGCCCCTGTAACCCTGATTCGTATGATATGACCGCATGAACATAGTCTTCGACCTCACTCGAATAGACCTGTTTCTTGATCGCCATAGTACTCGTTGGTTCGCCAAAGAACCAAATCAGAAGGTCCAAGAGATGTGGTGCCGAATCGAGCAATACACCACCGGTGTTTTTTCGAAAGCGCCACGCGGAGCCCTCTCGAAGCACGTCAGAGGAGAAACAGTAACCCCTGAAGAACATTGGATCTCCCATAATCCCCTGCTCGATGAGCTGCTTTGCCTTTTGAAAGACAGGCGAGAACCGTTTCTGGAAGCCGACCATATGCACTCCTCGTGAGCGAGTTGCAGCTTCGCATGCAACCTTTGCTTCTTCATATGAAGAAGCCAATGGCTTTTCGACAAATATGCTGAGGGCTGTGTTCGACTTGAGTAGATCGTTTACTATTGAGGCATGAGTTCCGATGGGCGTCGTAATGAATACGGCGTCAAGTTGTTCCTCCGTCATCATCTTCTGATAGTCCTTGTAGACAGCTATTCTCTTGGGCAAGAATGCCTTAGCTGCCGTGGTCAGGAAACTCTCTTTCTCACAAATCGCCGTGACATTTGTGCCAGAGATCGAATTAGTGATCCCTGCATGGAGTATGCCCATCTTTCCCAAGCCGACGATGCCGAGTTTGATCGGGTTGTTCAAACTTGGCCCCTATCGTAGCGCGAATTCATCCAACGGTGCGGCACAGTCTCTTAAAGCGGCAGTTCAGGTGGTTGTTCAGCCTCGTGAGACAAACTCGCGCAGTATGACTTGTAGGATCTGCAAGCTGGCACGCATTCCAGACAACTTCGATTTCCCGTGGGATCTCTTGAGTTCCACGCTGGGGACTTCGACTACTTTCAGTCCGAGTTTGTTGGCTCGGATACAGATTTCCGTCTCAATTTGGAAGTGGTTTGATTTCAAGTAGGGTTTCAGCCTTTCGAGAGCCTGCCTTCTGAATGCTAGGAACCCGTAGCAGAGGTCCGTATACTTCCCAGACCAGAATAGGTTCACCAGCGTCACGAACAACAGATTCCCAACCTTTCTGATGAAGCTGAGATCTTGTGACCCCCCGTTCTTGAGAAAACGCGAACCTTTTGCGGTGTCGGCACCGGAGACTATTGCCTTTACAAATCTTGGGATCTCTTCTGCCTGCATGCAACCGTCGCCATCCATCATCACGACTATGTCGCTGTCAATGGCACAGAAAGCCTGACGCAGGGCGTTCCCTTTTCCTTGTCCACGTTGCCTTAGCACTTTCGCGCCATATTTCTTGGCAACCAGTGGTGTCTCGTCGTCACTTGCATCAATGACCAGAACTTTCGAGGGATATTGGACGTGCTTAGGTATCTCTTTTAGCACATTTCCTATGGTATTCACTTCATTCCGTGTCGGAACCACAACACTGATCTCAGGCTTCATGACCTCGTACTGCAGGTGAAGCGGCCGTGGATCGCTCATGAAGTCGATCAGTTCGGGCCTCGGTTTAACAGAAATTGGGAAGCGCGGTTCCTCCGTCGGTAAGTCGTTGCTGCCTGCCACGAAGTTCGATGCGGTTTCTCCAAGCTCTGCAATAAGTGCCTCGTATTCTCTCACAAATTGCCATCCGGCGTCGGTGATCTCGTACCTTATTCCATTCGGAGTTGCAACTTCCTTGACAAGACCCTTTGTGAGAACCTGAGTTATTGCTTCCTTCACATGTTCTTCTTTGACCGACTGTTTCAGCAATGTTATTTGCATTCTTGTCGCCCTCTATCGCCTGATTTTCTGGATAGCATTCGGGCGAATCAGGTCTGCAACTTCTCCTCTGAGCTCACAGCCGATGCTTCATGTTCCAAAGGAGCGGGCGGAGGCGTTGTTGCCATTGTCCACCCTATCCAAGCCATTATGAGAAGCACGGCCGCAACCGCGACGAAGGCAGTGATCTGCAATACGACGACAGCGTGGGCATAGAGTAGCCAAGCATACAGCACCAATCCAATCACGCCGCCCACG
>Ga0315296_10002122_pt1 | contig 17075 bp, 19 predicted proteins | sample YL17G14_18_MG_FD_203921 | JGI IMG/M metagenome (GOLD analysis project Ga0315296, IMG submission 203921) | Sediment microbial communities from Yellowstone Lake, YNP, Wyoming, USA - YL17G14_18 | ecosystem: Environmental > Aquatic > Freshwater > Lake > Sediment | place: USA: Wyoming | collected... | reverse complement strand
GATTCAACGTATTATGGGAGAGTCCGCCTTTGGCTAGGATCTCCTTGAAAGTCCTTGATGAGCCATCCTTCAAGGAGTCTAGAATGAGCTGATCAAAGGAATCCATACCATTAAGATGTGAAAAGACGTCCATTAAAAGCCATTTCTAGCCATTTTAGCAAGAAGCTCGCGCGCTAAAGATATGGAGCGCATTCTCCGTTTCTTAACCCAACTTTTAAGATGGCTGCTACATACAGTAACTGACAAAACCTATCGATGGAGTTGTGAAATCTCGGTAAAGGAGAAGGCAGTCGTAACTGTACAGAATGTTGTTGCCACGGCAGCTCTAAAACAACGCCTAGACCTCAACACTATTGTACGATTATTTCCTGAAACTCAATATCGACCAGACGAGTTTCCAGGCCTCGTTTTCAGATTGAAGAAACCGAAGACTGCAACGCTCATCTTCAGCTCTGGAAAGATGGTTTGCACCGGCTCCAAGTCAGAACGACAAGCAAGGAAGGCAGTGGCAACTGTTCTGAATGAGCTTAAGAGGAATGGAATTGTTATCGTTGGCAGACCTGAAATTCAGGTACAGAACATTGTAGCTTCTGGCGGATTCGGTGGTTCCATAGACCTGGAGAAGACAACGTATTCACTTGAGAGGACGATGTATGAGCCTGAACAATTTCCAGGCCTTATCTACCGCATGGACGATCCGAAAGTGGTTCTGCTCCTCTTCGCAAGCGGAAGCTTTGTCTGCACCGGAGCGAAGAAGGAAGAAGAAGTACACCGTGCCATAACCAGACTTCAGGAGACACTTGAGAATAAAGAGCTTATTGAATATAAGTAGGCAGACGAAATAGCCTACTCAAACACTACATCACTTCTCTACGCGCGCGCGTAACTATGGCAGACAATATCTCGAGATCTACACCATTACTTAATCTAAAAAGCCAAGATGGTATAACTTCTGCATAGGTGTGATTAACTTGAGACTTCAAGGAAAGGTTGCTCTAGTAACAGGTTCTGGTCGCGGGATAGGCCGAGCAATATCAAAGCTCTTTGCAAAAGAAGGAGCCAAACTAGTAATTAATTACAGCAGATCTGAGAAAGAGGCTCAGAGTCTTGCAGAGGAATTGATGAAATCTGGACAAGAGGCACTTCTCGTAAAGGCTGATGCCTCGAGGTCAGATGAAGTCAAGGGAATGATTAGTCAGGCGATTAAACGATTTGCGCGAATAGATGTTCTGATAAATAATGCCGGAGTTCTGATTCCGGAGCCATTTCTTGAATCCACTGAAGAAACATGGGATAAGACTATGGCTGTCAATTTGAAGGGCGCTTATTTGTGCTCCAAGGAGGTTGCGCCCACAATGTTGAAGCAGGGAAAAGGGAAGATAATCAATATCTCTTCTATATGCGGACTGGCTGAGAGGACAGCCCTAAGAAACACGGCTTATGTGGTTTCTAAAGCTGGAATAATAGGTCTTACGCGCTCTATGGCTGTGAATCTAGGCCCAAAAATAAATGTGAACGCAATATGTCCCGGTACAATAGAAACCGATATGATAGTTGTTCTTGGAACTGAATGTGTGAAGGCAGGTATTGAAGACGCTATCTTAAAACGGATCGGCAAACCTGAAGATATTGCATATGCAGCTCTTTTTCTAGCATCAGACGAATCAGACTTCATTACAGGCGAGATACTGACAGTATCCGGCGGCAGGGCAATGAGGTAGTAAATTTCTTTTTCGCGTGCACTTGATATTACCACTTGCTCTGACGCACGAGTCTTCAGAATTCACACGCGCACGCGTCGCGTCTCACACTTGATTTCTAGCTTCTTGTGGTCACTTCAAACGTCGTGCCAATTAGGTTCGTGACTTTGCAGCTATTCTCCGCTTATGTTTCAGTGACGGTAGATGTAGACGTTTCACGTTTTCCCATTGGCCGTCAGTCATCGGTTTGAATGTCATTCCGCACTCCGGACATTTTCGAGGACGTTTAGTCTTCATCTTAGTCAAATGGTATCAGGAGAGTATGATTCATTTCGTGTAATAAGGTTGCTTATCTGTTGTTCCACCCGTTACTAGCAAAGAGAATAACAACCTGAGAGAGAGCCGCTCCTGTCCCGAACGCAACCCAACGAGCCGAAAACAGCCAAAAAACCCACCTCAACGTCGAAAACAGCAGGTTCAACGTACCCCACCAAAGTCCCCTCTTACCTATATCCCCCTCACCAAGGGAGCTGCGCGCACACACACACACCAAGCTAATGGGTAGTCGAAACCAGAACTAACGGTTACGACCAAACAACTAAGGGCTAAATCAGTAATTAACGCTAAACAGGCTTCTAGGCATTAATTTACATAGTAATTTAGTGATTAATCTGCTAATTACCGCTAACATTAATCAGACTAATCAGTTACACATTAGGCCAGTAACGCTAAACGTAAAACGTTAGCGCGCGCTAACATAGCGCGAACACACCAATCAGAGATCATCAGAAAATGAAAGTCAACTCAAAAGCCAACCCATGCAGACCGATCTTTGGGGATGACCTCCTTGCGGCTTGAGCCGGGGGAAGGGCTCTCGAGGTACAAGACGACGAGATTGGTTGTAGGTTCCTGATTCTCCTCGACTTCCCGTTTGAGCACGTCAGGCAAGCGGTCAATTACAGGGTGCATTTTGGATTTCTTATGGTAGTCTTCTCTTCTGACAAAGAAGAGGAGATATCCACGCTCAACCTTGTTCCGTGAATCGGTGAGGCGCCTCAAGTCTTTCTTGAAATGTTTCAGTTCCATCTTGGTTGTTCCTATTTCGTTGAGACCGAACTCAAGCGCGGCCTTGGGCTTATGTCTGGAAAAGGGAGGTGGTTTGATTCGCCTTATGTCCACCCAATGGACAATAGTGCGCGCTTTTATGCCATCTTGTTACACCAGAAAGAAGAAGAGTCCTATCAAGATGAACGCAATGCCTGCGACCCTGCCAACTACATTCTTTTTGATTCTGGTCAAGATAAACCGACCCAAGTAGACCGCTATTACTGTATTCACGGCCAACGCTGCCATGGTTCCAGCTAGAACCATTACGGGATTGTAGTCTATTGCATACAAACCTGCGGCGATCTGTGTCTTATCTCCCCATTCAGTAAGAAGAATCATGGTCAATCCGGAGAGAAGTGGATTCTTTGAGTATGCTTGACTCTCACTGCTCTCATCTTTCTGTCTCAGCATCAATAGTCCAAATATGACAAAGATAATTCCGGAAAGAGGTTTCAAAACACTGATTGGAAGAAACTCTGCTACGGAAGAACCGATCAGAACTGCGGCTCCGTCAACAACTAGAAAACCCATCATAACTCCAACGAACAGTTCCCTGTGATTCCTTGTTCTTGAGGCCAGAAGTAGGACCGATAGCTGAGTCTTATCTCCTAGCTCTGCAAGACCGACTGTGATCAGAGGGAGCACTAGATCGGCTATCATGGGACGCGTCTAGATTGCGGATTCATCTAAGCTTTATGCTCTCACCGACAAAGCGCGCGCTAGTATTGGTGGTGGTCAGAATTGGTGCGGGGAGTGGGATTCGAACCCACGAACCCCTACGGGACAGAAGTTCTGCTGTGCAGGCACGGCATAAATTGCCGGACGCGCATCCTCAGTCCTGCGCCTCCAAACGCCGGTTTTACCCGGGTTCTTTGACCTGGCTTGGCAACCCCCGCTTTCCAGATCACATCTTGAGGAGTATTTTATAGTATTTCCTATTTCTGCCATGTGTTTGTGGAGCAGGCTGATGCTCCGTCGGTTTTGTTCGGTTTTATGGGGTTTCAGGGTGGTATGCCCGTTTTTCGCACCCTGACGGGTGGTAGAGCAGATTCTAGCGCGCGCGCTTTTCATAACGCTTTATGAGATGCAGAATCCCTCTGGACAAACGACGGAAATGCTTTGTAACATGCTTTGAGGATCGGTGGAGCAAAGGCAAGCAGGAAAGGCATCTGGTTCGTAAAGGTCCAAGCGAACCATATCAGTGCGGCTGTCAATGGCAAATCGTGACCATAATTCATGGGCAGAATGAAGAACTGACTGAACAGCCATACGCCGAGGCCAACAATTGCACTCCCCACCGCATTCCCAACTATGGATGCCACAGCAAACCCACCCCACTCAACTCTTAACCTGGAAAGAACAACTGTCAAGACAGTACTGGCAACTGCAAATGCTAAGATTATTGCTGTTGCCAGCAGATTGAATTCAGAACCCATCAGCCATCTTATCAGAAAGACCATCAATATGACCAAACAGCCGAATGCGCCACCGACATTCAACGTTGCTAGTCCCGTCTTAGCTCGTCCGAGTCTACCTATGATATAGAACATCACAAAGTTCGCAGGAACCCCCGCCGTCAAGCTGAGGAGAGCGTTCCCATGGATTAGCATGTCACTGATGAATATCCCTATTGCTGCCCCAACGCCTCCAACAACTCCGCCAAACAGGAATGCAAAGACTGCCGGAACCACAACCGCTATTCCCCAGAAACGTACGACACCAACTATTGGTGCGAATACTCCCAGAAAAGTCATGTAACCAAGAACCACATAGAGTGCTGCACAAAGTGATATCATGGTCACCTTGATACTTCTTGGAACCATCTTTCTTCGCCTTCGCTCATAATCTGCTGGGAATTGGTCAACGGTAAGTAGTGATTGCTTGAGGATGCTTTCTTAAGAGTAGCCTTTCCAACTCCTCACTCAGGTGACGTTCAAGTTCCTCATGTCTTTTTGAGATCAGGCTCAAGGGATTTGACGTAGTCATTATGGGACCTTGAAGAACAAGAGGACTACGGATATCTCTCGAGGCAACAGGCTGAGATCTCATAATTTCAAGCAATAATTCTCTGGCGTTCTCTTCTCTTCTAGCCAAGTCAGAGAGTTCCCTTATTTGTTGTGGGGCTAGAGGCCTGAGGCCGAACTCCTGTGGAAGCTTCGAATTCAAAGATTCAATTCCACCAACCAGCTGGGCACCGATGCCGATGGACTTGTAGGGATTAATCCATTCCTCTTTTAATATCCAAGCCTGTGATGGGTTGGACACCAAGATTTGACTGAATCTTCTGCTGTCCTTGCCGACGAGCACTGTCCAACCTTTGGGGTTGGAGTCGTATGATTTCGCAATCTCCCTCTTCAATCTCTCTGCAGGTTGCGTCTCACTCTCTATTGGCCATTCCCCCCGCTAATGCTTGGTGGCTATTTCCTGCAATGTCTATGGATATTAATCTTTCAACAGAATTCCAGGTCGAGCTATGTCTCGAAAAGAAGACTAATAGAACTGCTGCAATAGTCTGTTAAGGGCTCTTGGAGGCTGGCAATCTTGCGGATCCTTGCCATGGACATAGGCTCAGGCACGGAAGATGTTCTGTTGTACGACGATTCTAAGAAGATCGAGAATTGTGTCAAGATGGTTCTACCAAGCCCCTCAAGAGTTTACGCGAAGAGAGTTCGCTATTTGACCAGACTGCGATCAGACCTCTTCATAAAGGGGGAGACAATAGGAGGCGGGCAGTTTGTGGAGGCCCTCAAGAAGCACCTCTCCACAGGCTTGAGAGTTATACTAACTGAGGATGTGGCCTACTCGGTCAGAAATAATCTGGAAGAGGTTAGAGCAAGAGGCTTTCACATAGTGTCAGGAGGGAAACCGCCGGAGGATTTCAGAGGCGAGACTCTAGAGATCCGAGAAGTAAACCTGAGCAGGCTACAGAGCTTTCTTGACAGTTTTGAAGAGGATTCATCAAGCGTCGACGCTGTGGCGATAGCGGTTCAGGATCATGGAACACCTCCGAAGACCCTTAGCAATAGAAGATTTAGAATCGATGAGATAAGGAAGAGACTCGTGAACCATCCAAGGCTTGAGAGCCTAGCTTATGTGGGCCACGAAGTGCCCAAACACTTCATCAGGATGTGTTCAGCTGTCAAAACGTGCAGATCCCTTCTTCCAGAAGCCAAGCCGATCGTGATGGATACATCCCTTGCTGCCATCTTAGGATGCCTTGAGGACTCGAAAGTCAAAAGGGCAGGGACAGCTCTGCTGACGAACATTGGAAATGAGCATGTCACTGCCTCAGTAGTCTCGAAAGGTAAGGTTCTCGCCTTTCTCGAACACCACACAAGCCTCCTGACTTCAAAAAGACTCGAATCAATGCTGAAAAACTTCATCAAAGGAAAGCTGAAGAATGAAGAAGTATTCGAAGAAGGAGGACATGGCGCTTTCTACCTACAAGAACCATCAGAACTGCCCAAGATCGATATCATAGCTGTGACAGGCCCGAACAGAACCAAACTTCGAATGACTCAACGCGAAACATATTTTGCAGTGCCTGCAGGAGATATGATGATGACCGGGCCGATAGGCCTGGTCAAGGCAACACTGCACAAGATACGGTAATTCTTGGCTGCCTTAACAGTGCGCACCTAGGAGCAGACACGTCTTGACTATTGAGAATCGACGGCTGTCGAACTGGTTGAACACGCGCTGCGCTTAATAGATGGTTGAACGGAACTAGTTGCTGGTTGGGTAATATGAGCGGAGAATCAAGTCCAGCTATAGAGTCGAACTCTCCAGTAACTTTGACAGACGCCGATTTTGACAGTGCAGTAACTCACAATCCGAGCTTGATTGTAGACTGTTGGGCTCCTTGGTGTGGACCTTGCAGAGCAGTAGCTCCTACAATAGACGAACTCGCCAAGTCTTACTCTGGAAGGATAACATTCGGAAAAGTCAATGTGGACGATAACCCTAGGGTCGCCCAGAAATTCGGGATAATGAGCATCCCAACGCTCCTTTTCATCAAGAACGGACAGCTTGTCGAGCAACTGGTCGGGGTTGTTCCCAAGAAGACTATTGAAGAGAAGATACAGAAACTACTATAGAGGAAAATCCACGATATGCAAGCATAATCCTCTTGGGCACAGAGAGCGGACTGAGCATATTGACTGAGACAGACAGCACTCTTCAACCGAGAGATTTTGCGAAGAGCTGTGAACTGCTGCGCTCGCTGGGTATGACGGAGACTGAATGTACTATATACCTCAAACTCATTGAGAAACCAAAAGGCGAATCAATAGAGAACGTACTCAGCAGCTTCGGCATAGCCCCCAGTGAAGCCGAGGGTGCAGTGAAAGCCCTCCTAGACAAGGGCTGCATATCAATCAAGAGCAACAAGATCGAGGCAAACTCCCCAAGAGACTTCCTGCCAAACATACTCCGTGAAAAAACACGACAATGCGACCACGAACTGAACCTAGCCAAAGAAGCAATTCGCAGTCTAGAACTCTCACTAGATCCGTATTATTGGGAGAAAAGAACAGGACTCCGACCTGAGGACATGATACGACCAATAAAGGATCTGCAATCAATGGAGGCGGAAACGATCTCAATGATCACCAATTCTAAGGATTACATCTACATCTTCGCTGAGAAATTTGATTGGTACGAAGACATCCACGTTCAACTAGAAGAAGCTCTTAGCAGAGGAGCCAAAGCCAAAATCCTGATGTTAGTGAAAGACAAATACACAATCAAGAGAGCCAAGGAGCTACAAGGACTTGGAGTGGAAGTACGACATTGTGCTGAGGAGTGGTATCCGGTCAGAGGAACTCTGGTCGATGATGGACAGCTTGTCTTTCTGATATGGGCAACAAAGAAGAGCGGTGTCGAAAGACCAGTCCACTACAGGCCCAACTATACAGAAAACGCAGGACTGATAAGAATATTCAAAGATGCATTCCACAAAAGGTGGGAAGAAGCCAAAGCTATCTAGATCTACTGGCCGTCCATCTCTTAGGTCTAAGACCTAGCTCCTTGAACTTCTGCCAGATCAATTCCTCACCCTTACTATTTCTGAGTCCTTCAAGTAGAACAAGATGACTAATGCACGAACAGCCCGAGGAACCAAATCCCCTCTGAGCCACTCTGACACGAGGAGAACGTAGTAGCCTCTTCACTAGCTTGCATTCCATACGGCTATAGGTCTCTGAGTATATCGCCGCAATCGCTTTGGCATGTGAATCACTCAGAAGATAGTCGATGTGCCAGTATATGCTCTTGGCTCCACCAAAGTGTCTGCTAAGTCTCCCTTCAATAGACGATGATCCAGACCCCAATCCGGAGCCGACGTAAAAATAGGTCCCAGATCCCAGACACATGATGCCAAGGGACCCGACTTCTATCGATATATCTCTACTCAAAGAAACTAGTAGAGCATAGAAACCTCTCAAACTCGAACTCTCCGGAACATCTCTCAATAAACCAGCTCCATAGAAAGCAATATCTCAGAAAGCTGTTAGATCTTAGCCGAAAAGCATCAGAAGTAATCAGAAAGGGGTTGAGTCAAATCAAGGCTTTGATCTTAGCAGGAGGCTTCGGAACTCGACTCAGGCCTCTCTCTTGCTACCGTCCTAAACTCCTGTTCCCTATTGCTGGCAAGCCCATAATCGACTGGGTTCTTGATGGACTTTCGAAGAATGGAATAGATGAAGCTATTCTTGCAACGAACTACTTGGATGATATGATTAAAGACCACCTCGGCAAAAGATACGGCAAAGTCAGATTGCATTACTCCTTGGAGGAAAAACCACTTGGAACAGGTGGAGCAATAAAAGAGGCAGAGAGATTCCTTCGCGGAGAAAAATTCTTTTTCGTTCTGAATGGCGACATTGTCTCATCACCGCCTTTGAGGCAAATCTTACATCAGCACACTAGGAAAAAGGCAACAGTCACCATAATGCTGAAAAAAGTTGAAGATCCAACGCATTTCGGGGTTGCCAGACTTGGAAAAGAAATGAATATCATACAGTTTGTAGAGAAGCCGCGGCTCGAAGATGCCCCAAGCCGATGGATCAATGCTGGCGTCTACCTTCTAAACTCCGAGATTTTCAGCTACCTGTCTCCTAGAACGAAGTCCAGCATTGAAAAAGAAGTCTTCCCAGTTCTGGCCTCATCTGGGAAGTTATTCGGCTACAAATACGCGGCTGAATGGTTCGATATTGGAAGGTTCAGTGAGTATAGAAAGGCAAATAATGTGATTCTATCTCGAGAAGCTGGAAGTGAGCCTAGAATCGCTCCCGGAGCCGAAGTTAAGATTCCCACGAAATTGATCCCCCCGCTTACTATCAGTGGAGGCTCAAGAGTTGAACAAGCGACCCTTGGGCCATATACTTCAGTTGGCAAGAAGGCACTCATACACGAGGGCAGTAGGATCTCAGAATCCATATTATTTGACAAAGTAATTGTGGGAAAGAACTCAACGATCAGAGGAGCCATAATAGGCGAATCAGTGTTCATAGGAAATAACGTCAGAATCGGAGAGAACTGCGTGATAGGTGACCATGTCTTCATTCACGACAACATCGCAATAAAGCACGACGTGAGAATATGTCCATATAAAGAGGTTCACAGGAGCATCGACCGTCCAGGAATCGTGAGCTAGAACTTGACAGCAACTTCGAAGAGGCTCTTTGGAACCAACGGCGTCCGAGGAATTGTCAACAAAGAACTGACCCCCGAATTTGTACTGCAACTAAGTGAAGCCATAGGAACTCTCTTCGGCCGCTCGAAGATGCTTCTGGGCTGGGACGGTAGAACGAGCAGCCCCATGCTTGCAAACCTAGCCTCATCAGGAATGATTAGTGCTGGATGCAACGTCTATGAGGCAGGCTTGGCCCCCACCCCAGCAATACAATACTTGACCAAAGCTCACAGTCTCAATGGCGCGGTCATGATAACTGCCAGCCACAATCCCCCCGAATATAACGGATTAAAAGTCATAGACCTTGACGGAGTCGAAATCCCACCTGAAAAAGAACTTCTCATAGAGAAGATCTACTTCAAGAAACAGACGGTGCTTCGCGACTGGAATGCTCTAGGAGAGAAGCTATCAATACCGGATGGAATTGATGACTACAGGGAAGCAATAAAAGAAAAAGTTGATGAGAAAACAATCAGCGAATCAAAGTTCAAGATAGTCGTGGACGGCGCCAGCGGTGTCGGTTCACTCGTCACGCCCTATTTGTGTAGAGAACTCGGTTGTCAAGTGATTACGATAAACTCGAATATCGATGGAACCTTCCCTGGAAGACTACCTGAACCAACCCCTGCTAACCTTGGCGACCTTTGCAGAATCGTGAAATCGATCGGTGCAGACCTCGGTGTCGCGCATGACGGTGATGCTGATCGAGCCATATTCGTAGATGAAAAAGGACAGGCTCACTGGGGTGATAGAAGCTTTGCTCTCATAGCCGAAGACTTCCTGAAGAACAATCCTGGAGAAGAGATAGTGACACCCGTCAGTTCATCCCAGCTCATAGAAGACATTACGTTAAGATGTGGAGGCAAGTTGGTGTGGACACGTGTCGGCTCACCATACGTTTCAAGAACGATGATTAGCAGAGGAGCCAAACTGGGTGGGGAAGAGAACGGGGGAATATTCTACGCTCCACACATCCCCGTAAGAGACGGCGCTATGGCAACAGCACTTATGCTCCAAGTTATGGCCATCAACAAAAAGAAGCTGTCAGAACTCATGGAGAGACTCCCAAGATACTTCAACGTCAAGGATAAGCTGCCATGTCCAAAGAAGCTCAAAACAAGGGTGCTCAAACAGATCGAGGCCGAAGCCAAGGGAGTCAGAGTCGAGACAATAGATGGAATAAAGATATGGAACGAAGACAAGAGTTGGATACTCATAAGACCCAGCGGAACCGAACCGATCTACAGAATCTTTGCAGAGGCCAAGTCGGAAGAAGAGGCACAAGCTTTGGCCTCAAGATACAAGACGCAAATATCCAAGATCATAGAAAGAAGTGGCCGGCGAAGCTGACTTGCTGGAAACTTACCTACCCGCAGCCTTAGCATTGATCGTCGGTTTTGCCTTGACCTTTCTTCTAATTCCTCCAGTTTCCAGAGTCATGCGCAAGTATGGGATCGTTGGGACTGACGTTCACAAGCTTGACAGGCCTTTGATACCTGAGATGTGCGGTCTAGCCTTGGTGGTCGGCGTCACAGCCTCAACGCTGGTTGTAGGTTTTTTTTACAGAGAGTCTGTCGTGAGGCTTCTGGCCTTCGTCTCTGCAACCCTGATCGTTGCAGTTGTTGGGGCACTTGACAGATTAACTACAATAGGTCCGAGGTTGAAGCCTATCCTCACCACACTTGGGGCTGTCCCAATTCTCCTTTTGTCAGTCTACAGTCCACGTCCCAGTTTGCCTTTCATCGGAGTCACACGACTAACGATAATCTATCCTATTCTCATCTTGGTCGCTATAGCAGTCACGGCTAACTCAGCAAATATGCTAGACGTTTTTAACGGCTCCTTAACTGGAACATGCTCTGTCGCTACAATTGCTATAGTTATCTGCACTTTTCTGGTGGGCCGCGGCGAGATTGCTGCCTTGGCAGCAGCTCTGCTTGGCGGTCTCATTGCCTTCCACATCTACAATAGATATCCTGCCAAGGTCTTCCTCAGTGATGTCGGCAGCCTCTATACAGGTGCAGCCATAGGATCACTAGCTATTCTCGGCCATGTTGAGGTAGCAGCTTTGACGGCTATGATGCCCCAAATAATGAACGCCTTCTATGGGTTGGCGAAGGTAGGCAGATTGTATGAGAGGAGAGAGATCTCTGCACGACCCATAAAGATCCTGCCTGACGGCAGACTTGCGGCAAGCAGGGATCCAAGCGCACCCATAACACTCTCACGAATGATCTTGGCTCGAAGCCCCCTGAAAGAGTATGAGATCACCAGACACATGGTGTCGCTATCCTCCGTCTCGGCCATCCTAGCGATCATCACACAGCTACTGATAGTCTGGCGGTAGATGATGCGAACTACAATTGGTCTAACCTTGATCATATTGTTCGTATGGATTACCATGCTGGCAAGTCTAGTTGTGATCTTCGCCGCCCTGCCATTTCTCACCTCAATGCTCACAGAGGAATTGGGAAGACTATTGGAGCAAGTAATTGTGGCAGGATTGGCAACTATCATAGGCATTGTCTGGTTAACCATGTGGAGAGAACTGGCATTCAGGTATTTTTCGAGAATCCTCACGAGAAATGTGGAGCCTAGTCCTGATACTTAGTTTGAGCACTCGCTAAATCTTCTTCAAGAGACACAAATCAAAACTAATGGCGTGCACTATTGGTTGATATTGTCGACGATTACTTTCAATGGATCCTCCATGCTTCGGAGAAGTTCTTGGGCTCGTGTTCTGTTGTCTGCTTGAAAGGCTTCGTCATTCAACCAGCTCACCGTTTGTTCAGCTATTGATTCAGGATCAGTCAAGCGAGTGAGTAGACCCTTTTCTTCTAGATATGACTCCACACGTGTAGGCCCTGCCGGGAAATACGATATTGTTGGGACACCCATCAGAGCAGCTTCAGCCGTCATGGTTCCTCCGCCACCGATGAATACTGAGGTTGAGGCAAGCAGAGCAGACCCGAGAACTGGGGTCTTAGGAATAATCACTTTCCTTCGGAGATCCCTGAATGCTTCGTATTGTTGCCTGTATCTCGGCAGGACCACTATCTTTGTCTCACATCCTCTTCTCAAAAGCTCTTTGACAATTCTGACAGCGAGGTCCCTCCAGTCACCGCTGGTCTTCATTAGGTACGCAGCGAATGACTCTTCGAGCCTTAGCGTAACTACTCTGGAGTTGGGCTCTAAGCCCAGTTTCTGAATCATCTTCGGCTCTGGTTTCGCCTTCCTCACCCAGACATAGGGATCGAGGGCATTGTACTGAATTATGTTTGAGGGGGCGATACCGTACCGGATCCATTCTTCTTTAGGTATTACTGCTGGGCTGAACAGCTTGGCTGCCAAAGGAATGGTTAGTCTGGAGACAGCCTCAGCATGAGGGGAGTCGCTTGCACAGTAGTACGGTACAGACAGACCAAAGGCTGAACGGGCAGCCTCAACAGAAGGGTAAGCTACTACTAGATCTACCCCTAGATTTCTCATCAACCTTGCAAGTTTTGCTGTGCGCCTGAGACTTTCCTGAAGCTTGCCCTCCAGAGTCTGTCGATGTGCACCAATTATTCTGGCCTTAATCTTCTTTATACGTAGCAGCTGGAGCGTTTCGGGAAAATCTCTTGTAACCCTAATCACTCTGTGGCCAGCATCCTCAAGCCTCTCAGAGAGTTCCCCAAGGAAAAGAACCTGTTTCGGAGTCAGCATGTCCACAAGTATTCTCAAAGCCCCTGACCTGCATCAGCACTGAACGGACAATTCAACTTCACATTGACCAAGGATATCTCTGTTTCCATGGCTCACCTGCAAGCATCGATTCGAGCTTAACCCATCAGGATCTCCCACAGCATCTTTTTCAACCCAAGATCGAATTAATAATGTGAGACAACAGGATCAATTGAGCACTCACAATCAAACAAGGATCGGTAAGACCCTTTGACCATAATGAAACTTAGACCTGAAGATATTCCCAAGGAGCTTGCGCGCGGAAATCTCACAGTCACCATCATCGGACTGGGGTGGATGGGACTCCCCTTGGCCTGCCTCTTTGCAGAGTCAGGAGCCAAGGTTCTGGGCGCAGACAAGAATGCAAAACTCGTGGAGAAGATCAACAGAGGGGAACCAACAATCGATGAGCCCAGACTCCCCCAGCTGATAGCCAAGCATACCACTTCAGGAAGACTAAAGGCGCTCGAGAGCGTGGAGAAGGCAGCTTCAACCAGTGACGTGGTCATAATAACTGTCCCAACGCTCGTCGATGCCCAAAAACAAGCTGACTACAGCATTCTGGAATCTGCCTGCAGAGAAATCGGCAAAGGCTTACTGCCCGGGAGCCTAGTGATACTGATGAGTACAGTCGGCCCCAATACTATGGAGAGCCTGGTTAGATCCACGCTAGAGAAGCATTCAGGCTTGATTGCAGGAGAAGACTTCGGCCTGGCCTACAGCCCAATAAGGGCAATGGGTGGAAGAGCTCTGAGAGATATCCAGGAATACAAGAAAATAGTTGGCGCTCTGGATCAAGCCAGTCTCAAAGCAACCTCAGCGGTTTTAGGCACGATAGTCAAAGGAGGAATTGTCGAGACAAGCAATCTCAAGACAGCCGAAGCATCAAAGATCTTCGAGACAGTCTACAGAGACCTGAACATAGCCTTAGCCAATGAACTGGCCCTCTACTGCGAGAAAGCTGGCATCGATTACTTCGAGGCCATGCAGGCAGCTAACACCCAGCCATACTCTCACCTGCACTTCCCTGGCATAGGGGTGGGAGGTCATTGTCTCCCACTTTATCCGTATATGCTGCAGACAGAGGCACACTCCTTAGGTTTGAAGCTGAAACTCATCAAGGCGGGAAGAAGGATCAATGATGAGATGCCGAGGCATGTTGCAAGGCTGGCGGCAGCGGGCCTGCGTCAAGTTGGAAAATCACTCCCCAGAGCCAGAGTCACAGTCTTAGGAATATCGTATCGTGCAAATGTCAAGGAGACACGGTACTCCCCAACGATAGGGCTGATAGAAGCCCTCAAGAGGAGAGGAAGTAGAGTCACAGTCTACGATCCGAAATTCATCTACACTGAGATCAAGACTATGGGATATGATTGTGAAGCCAGTCTTGAAACGGCCGTTTCGGAGGCGGAATGCATCATATTAACGGTCGGACACGATGAATTCAAAAAAATAGACCCAAAGAACCTAGCTGCCCTTACATCCAAAGGCTGTGTGGTAGTTGATGCCGCTGGGATCTTAGATCCTAAGGCGGTTGAGAAGGCTGGCCTTGTCTACAGAGGGGTCGGTCGAGGGGTCTGGGCAAGATAACCCTCAGACCAAAGATCGACGCATTCTCATCTTAGATGATTCGCAAGATAAATGCTGAAATATTTCCACTGGATACCTGCTGTTGATCAAATTTGTCAGAAGGATCTCTCCTACTCAGAGACGTCATGAATAGGATGGACGAAGCTGCCAAGAAGCTCAAGATTGATTGGGAGACCTACAAGACACTCAGAAGCCCACGCACGTCCTTGGCAGTAACATTTCCGATACGCATGGATAACGGCTCCGTGGAGATATTCACTGGATACAGAGTTCTCTACAACTACGTCAGAGGACCTAGCAAGGGTGGGGTGCGATATCACCCGGAAGTAAATCTTGAGGAGATCACAGCTCTCGCAGCAATCATGACCTTGAAATGCGCCGTAGCGGAAGTGCCGTTTGGAGGAGCCAAAGGTGGAGTGGCCTGTGATCCGTCCAAGATGTCAATTAACGAGTTGGAAAGGCTGACCCGAAGGTACACCTACATGATTATGCCTCTTCTCGGCCCAGACAAGGACATCCCTGCTCCAGATGTAAACACTAACCAGCAGACTATGGCCTGGATGATGGACACCTACAGTATGCTCGCAGGTTACACAGTCCCTGGGGTTGTGACTGGAAAACCGTTCCAGCTTGGTGGATCAAAAGGCAGAGGATATGCAACAGGAAGAGGAGTCGCCTTCGTGACTTCAGAGATGCTGCAACGCTTGAATATGCCTCTCAAAGGTGCGACAGTAGCAATCCAGGGGTTCGGGAATGTGGGATCAAACACGGCGAGGTTCCTTCACCAAGAAGGCTGCAAAATAGTGGGCGTCACAGACATCAGCGGAGGACTCCTAAACGAGGGAGGACTGGATATACCAGCACTCCTCAAACATGTGGAGGATGAAAAGAAGATCTCTGGATTCAAGGATGGCGAATTCATAACTGATTATAGAAGAGCAAATGAGAGACTGCTCAAATCGGATGTCGATATCTTGATTCCAGCTGCTTTAGAGAACCAGATAACTGAAGAAAATGCTCTGGATGTACGTGCAAAGGTGATAGTTGAAGGTGCAAACGGACCCATTACGGGTACGGCAGACAAGATACTATCCAAGAAGGGTACGACCGTCGTGCCGGACATAATCGCTAATTCAGGAGGGGTCATAGTATCCTACTTTGAATGGGTCCAGGACGTTCAAGCGTACCTATGGACAGAGGATCAGGTGAATCAGAGACTGAAGGAATTGATAACAAGCGCCTTCACCGGAGTCTGGGATGCGGCACAAGAGCACAAGACTGACATGCGACAGGCCGCGTACATGGAAGCTGTTGGAAAGGTCGTCGAAGTAACAAGACTGAGAGGAATATTCCCTTAGAACAAGCTAAGTGTCTAATACTCATCACAATAGGAATATGAGGATGCAACTTCCACAGATACGGTGAACGAGCATTGAAGAAAAAACTGATGGACATACTCGCCTGCCCCATAGACAAATACCATCCACTCGAACTCCATGTCTTTGAGGAAAAAAGCGAAATTGTTGAGGGAATCATAGTCTGCCCAAAATGCAACAGATTCTATCCAATAATTGACGAGATACCTCACATGCTACCAGACAACCTCAGAACAAAAGAGGAAGACGTGAAGTTCCTAAGAAAATGGGCCGGACAACTCCCTCCGAAAATCGCCAACGAAGGAAAACCATTCAATCTAACCACTAACTGAAGACAACTTCGAAAGGATTCTCTTATCTGAGAATCCCCACTTTGGGAACTCTACGAATGCCGGTAACCCTCCTTTGAATGGGTGGGCGCAAAACCGAAAAGCCCTTTTTACACATGAAATAGCCCTATACCTTCATCTGACATTGATAGCCCGGTAGTGTAGTGGACAAAGGAGCCCTCTTCGTCTAGGCATAGCGGGCTTTGGACCCGTTGACGGGAGTTCGAATCTCCCCCGGGCTACCATATTCTTTTGCCATTCTGAGCAAAAATTGAGCTTATCGCGCGCTTATTAGCGTATCTAAGCCTGTGTTTCGGGCGGACAGAATAGAAGGATCCAATTGAGAACTTTCCAAAGACTCATCTCAGAGTCTAGGCAGGCTTAACATAGAAGACTTCAGATTCCCGATCTCCTTGATCTCTGCCGTCTGCGTTGCTCCCACTCCTTGATCGCTCTCCATTCCTGCAGTTTTTTTGGAGATGGCCTCCAACATCTCTCCAGTCAGACTGCATATACTCGAGAATGGTTTGAACTGGAACCTTCAACCATAATTCGT
>Ga0315296_10002121_pt1 | contig 17079 bp, 13 predicted proteins | sample YL17G14_18_MG_FD_203921 | JGI IMG/M metagenome (GOLD analysis project Ga0315296, IMG submission 203921) | Sediment microbial communities from Yellowstone Lake, YNP, Wyoming, USA - YL17G14_18 | ecosystem: Environmental > Aquatic > Freshwater > Lake > Sediment | place: USA: Wyoming | collected... | reverse complement strand
CAAGACCGAGCACCTTCACAGTACCTTCGTCTCGTTTCCGCAAACCCTCCAATATCTCTATCAGTGTTGTCTTACCCGCGCCGTTCGGGCCGACGAGAGCGAAAACTTCGCCCTCGTTAACTGAAAAGGAAACTCCATCAACCGCCTTCACATCACCATACGACTTTTTGACAGAAGAGATTTCAACCGGAATCATTCAAACCACAGCCTCACTCAGCCATCTCCTTCACAAAATCTCTTGGAAGCGCGCGCCGCAGTTATCGCATGAGTAAGCTTGCACTTTGAATAATCCGTAAATCCATGATTTCTTTGGTTTGGTGATCTCTTTCTTACAATTAGGGCATTTTACCATGGCTGATTCCTAGTTCTTTTTTAGTTGTTTTAGTTTAAACGTTTTTTGAGTCGCTCCGTTTTGCTACATATGTTCTTCTGATGCACAAAAAACATAAGCCCCGAAGTTGATAAGGTTCATAGAGAATTTACCCGTTGTAGGTGACTTGATGGTCGTTCAGGAAAAGCTAAGCGAAGGGAAAGATATTGATTTTGAGGACAAGCTTTGGAAAGCAGCTGACAAGCTGAGGAAAAAGGTTGAGGTTCATGAGTACAAGTATGTTGTTCTTGGGCTAATCTTCTTGAGGTATCTGTCGTTTGCTTTCGATGAAAGGAGGAAAGAGCTTGAAAAAGCGTTTTCAGACCCTAACAGTGAGGAGTACATATCTTATGAGGAGTTTAGAAAGCAGGCTTTAGAGGATAAAGACCGCTATCTCAAGCAAGGCATTTTATATGTCCCAGAACAGGCAAGATGGGAGTATCTGGTCAAGAATGCGACTCAGCCAAATATTGGAGAAATTCTTGATAAAGCGGTTGAAATCCTAGAAGAAGAGTATCCAAAGCAGCTGAAGGATGCCATTCCCAAAAATTACATGGGCATAAATCTCGATGCACTAGACCTTGCATATCTCATCAATGAATTCTCGTCAATTCAGTTTGAATTGGGTCATAAGGTCAAAGATATTTTCGGGCGAATCTACGAGTATTTCTTAGGTAAATTTGCAGAAGCAGAGGGAAAAAAGGGTGGTGAGTTTTACACTCCTAGATCCTTAACGAGGTTGATAATTGATGTCTTGGATGTGAAGGGTGGAAGGATATTTGACCCTGCTTGTGGTAGCGGTGGTTTCTTTGTTTCAGCTTTGGAGAAGATGGAAAGAGAGAAGCTAGACAAGAATACGCTTACAATTTATGGACAGGACTCGAAGCCTATGCCTTGGAAGATATGCAAGATGAACCTAGCTTTGAGAGGAGCTGAGGGAGATTTGAGGCTGGGGGATTCTTATCATAATGATAAATTCTTTGATTTGAAAGCTGAGTATGTGGTTTCTAATCCTCCTTTCAATGATAGCGGTTGGGGAGCTGACAGAGTTACTTATGACGACCCAAGGTTCAAATATGGAATACCGCCTGATAATAACGGAAATTTTGCTTGGATTCAACATTATATTTACCATTTGGCAAACGACGGGAAAGCTGGATATGTTATGGCGACAGGTGCTCTTTCAGGTGGAAACGTAGAAGGAGAAATCAGAAGAAAGATTATTGAAGACGACTTAGTTTACAGTATCGTGGCTTGTCCCCCTAAGCTCTTCTATAATGTGCCTTTGGCTGTTTCATTGTGGTTCGTCCGAAGGTCAAAACCAGAACGAATGAAGAGAAAAGTGTTGTTCATTTATGCGAAGAAAATGTTCAAGCAGATTTCAAGACGACAGGTCATTTTCACCGAAGAGCACATGGCAAAGATTGCTGAGAAATTTAGGATGTTTGAAGCAGGAGAGCCAGACGACAAGATAAACGAGGTCGGATTTGCCAAAGTTGCGACAGTTGATGAAATAGAGAAAAATGGCTATGGATTGACTCCTGGGCGATACGTGGGAATTAAAACAGATGAGGACGAAATGCCCTTTGAAGAAAAGATTAAGGCCTACTCTGAAGAGTTGTCTGAGTTGCTTAGGAAGGATGAAGAACTGACTGAGAAAGTCAAAGAAGTGTTTAACGGGTTAGGATTTAAGGTGTAAGCTGTGTTTAAGTTCAGGTGGGAAACAGGTACCAGCACTGTTTCTAGGGTCTTACTGAAAGAAAATTGTGTTTCAATACAGTATGGTTATACTCAAAGTGCTGCAAAGGAAAAGGTTGGTCCAAAATTTCTCAGAATAACTGATATTCAAAATAGAATTGTTAACTGGGAACAGGTTCCTTATTGTAGGATCAACAAAGAAGACTCTGAGAAGTATAAGCTGGAAGACGGTGATATAGTAATTGCAAGGACCGGAGCATCTACAGGGACGAATGCTATTTATCGTAAAAAGATGCCTGAAGCAGTTTTCGCTTCTTATTTGATAAGAGTGAAAGTTAATTCCAAACTAGTTCCACTTTTTGTTTATTATTTTCTACAATCTCATGAATACAGTGAATACATCGAGTCCATTGCCGGAGGTTCAGCTCAACCTAATGCCAACGCTCAACAACTTACTGATGTCTTGGTGCCCATCCTCCCCTTGCCCGAACAACAAGTTGTTGCATGCATTCTTTCTTCCTTTGACGATTTGATTGCAATCAAGAAACAGCAAAACGAGATCCTGGAAAAGACTGCAATCGCTATTTTCAAGAGCTGGTTTACTGACTTTGAACCTTTCAGTGATGGCGAGTTTGTAGATAGTAATCTGGGAAAAATACCGAAGAAGTGGGGAATCGGAAAGTTGAGTAACATGTGCGAAATCATCATGGGGCAATCTCCCCCTTCAGAGTATTACAATGAAGAAAGAGAGGGCTTCCCGTTTATTCAGGGAAAAGGGCAATTCGGCAGATATGCACCGAACACTAATATCTATTGTTCAACGACGGGAAAAATAGCAAAACCAAATGATATTTTGCTAACGGTTAGAGCTCCGATTGGAGAATTAGACATTGCAGACGCTAAATACATCATAGGAAGAGGTCTTGCCTCATTGCGTTCAGAAAATTGGGTTTTCATCTACTTATACCTCCTTTCAAATAAGGAACTCCTAAAAGCATCGGAAAGAGGAACAACTTTTGATGCAATAACTAAACCTGAGTTGGAAAGTTTTCCCATAATAATATCACCTCAAGACGTTCTTGAAAAATTCAAAGCCTTAGTGGAGCCCCTGTTCAGAAAAATCATTCTCAATGAGAAACAAATCTCTCTTCTAACAAAGGTAAGGGATGCTCTTTTGCCTTTGCTTGTTTTCGGCAAGTTAAGAGTGGAGGAAATCTGACGTGGCCCAGCTCACGGAAGATTATATGGTGGAACAAGCAGCCATAAGCTGGCTAAAAGAACTCGGTTACTCATATATCAGCGGTTATGAGCTTTCTCTAGAGAAGGAAGAGAGAGATTCATACCGACATGTTATCCTAAAGAAAAGATTTACTGAAGCAATCAAGAAACTCAACCCATGGCTCACACAGCCACAATTACAAGAAGTTTACAAAAAAGTCGCAGACATTGACCACCCTGACTTTATCATGAAAAGCAAAATCTTCTATGACATGCTGGTAAACGGAATAAAAATCCTCACAAAAGAGAAACAAGAGGAAAGAACAAAGATTGTAAGACTCATAGACTTCGAAAACCTCGCAAACAACGAATTTTTAGCCGCCAACCAATTCACCGTCGAATATCAATACCAGAACGGATGGCATAGAAGACCGGACTTGGTAATCTTCATAAACGGGCTGCCAATAGCAGCCTTCGAATTCAAAAATTTCAACGCAGACGAAATAGCAAAAGACGCCTACTATGACCATAAAACCAAAATGAATGACATCCCACAGTTCTACGCTTATCCACAAATCCTAGTAGCAAGCGACGGACTCGAAACAAAACACGGAGCCAAAACAAGCGACTGGGACAAATTCTTCATCTGGGAAGGAATTTTCGATGACGATGACTTAGAAGCAAGGCAAACCCAAGAAAAACATTATCACTACATCTTCAAACCGACTGGTCAACACATGACCTCTTTAGAAGTTTTGCTAAAAGGGCTCTTTAGAAAAGAGCACCTACTAGAATATCTACAAGACTTCATACTCTACGAAAGCGCCGGCGAAAGCTACACGAACAAAATCGCAATGTTCAATCAATTCTATGCCGCAAGAAAAGCTGTTCAAGGAACCAAGAAAGCGGTATTAGAAGGAAAAACTCCTGAAGATAGAAGAATCGGCGTTATCTGGCACACGCAGGGAACAGGAAAATCCCTAACAATGATGTTCTACGCCAGAAAAACCCTCAAAATCAAGGAACTAGAAAACCCCCTTCTACTATTCATAACAGACAGAAACAATCTAGATGAGCAACTCTACGGAGTCTTCGCATCGTTACCTATCGTAAAACAAGCAACGACCATCAAAGACTTGCAGCAAATAATCAAAACCACTGCCGGCGGAATAATCTTCGCCACAATCCAAAAGTTTGGCAAGAAAAAAGCCGAAGAATACCCATTCCTAACAAATAGAAAAAACATCATCATAATTGCAGATGAAGCCCACAGAAGCCAATACAAAGAACTCGCCCAAAACCTAAGAAGAGCAATTCCCAACGCTTCATTCCTCGGATTCACAGCCACACCAATAGAACTAGCAGATCGCTCAACCACCCTAGTCTTCGGCGACAAACTAAGTATATACTCAATGAGCAAGGCCAGAAGACATGACGTCGTCGTCCCCATATACTATGAAGCCAGACTCGCTGAACTCCACCTAACAAACGAATTTATAGACGAAAAATTTGACGAAATCTCAGAAACAGTAGCAATGGACCCAGAAACCAAAGAAGCACTCAGACAAAAATACGAAAAGCTCGAAAAAATCATGCTGTCAGAAGAAAGAATACAGAAAATCGCAAAAGACATAGTCCAACACTTCAACAAAAGGGTCCAAGAATTAAAAGGAAAAGCGATGGTTGTCACAATCAGCAGAAAGGTTGCAGTTAAACTCTACGCAAACATCATAAAACAGCCAAACGCTCCACCAGTCGTTGTTGTAATGTCGGGAAACAAACAGAACGACCCTCCAGAATTTCGTCCACACATACGAAACAAAAAGGAAACGGAGAAACTAGCAGACGATTTCAAGAACCCCGAGACAGACCCACAAATGGCAATAGTAGTTGACATGTGGCTCACAGGCTTCGACGTCCCATGCCTCCACACAATGTACTTTGACAAGCCCATGAAAGGACACTCCCTAGTCCAAGCAATAGCAAGAGTAAACCGAGTATACAAAGACAAACCAGGCGGTCTAATCATAGACTACATAGGAATAGCCGACGACCTAAGAAAATCCCTTGCAACATATACACTCAACACCATAAAGGAAACCCTCCTAGACATAAACGAAGTTATCAAACTGCTAAAAGAAAAATACCAAACAGTAACCACATTTCTTCAGGGAATCGACTATGAAACATGGCAAAAGCTAGCACCTGAAGATCTCTACAAAATCACTATTATAGCATATGAAAAAGTGAGCAGAGACGAAGAAACCAAAAAGAAATATGTCCGCAACTTTGTTGCCTTGAAAAAACTCTACGCTTTAGCCAGCCCGCACCCTGAGACGTACGAAATAAAATCCGACATAATATTCTTTGAGATGCTCAAGAAAATGATTGTCAAATACTCTACTGCAAGAATCAGAGAAATAAACAGAGAACTCGAATACGAGATCAGCGACCTAATCTCAAAGAGCATCTCCGCCAAGGAACCAGTTGACATATTCACCCTAATGGGAAAAGAAAAGACCGAAATCTCAATCTTTGACGAACAATTTCTCACCGAACTTAGAAACATGACACAAAAAAATTACGCTGCTGAGTTATTGGCTAAGATAATAAAGGATCAGCTCGTCGTAAGAATGAACGTCAATCCATTCAGGTACCGCTCCTTATATGAAGCATTAACCAACCTGACAGACAGATATAACGTCAAAATCGTAACTGCAGCAGAAATCATGGAAGAACTAGTAAAAATCGCCCATGAACTAAAGAAACAAATGGACGAAGGACAAAAAATCGAACTTACAGACCAAGAACTGGCCTTCTATGACCTACTATCCTCAAAAGAAAAATTATTCGAAAACTTCAAACAGATCCAAGCAATAGCAAAGGAAATAGTCAAAGAACTTGGCTACTACACAAAAGTAGCTGACTGGAACAGAAAAGAATACCTAAAGGCAAAACTAAGAGCAGCTGTGAAAAACCTGCTAATCAACATCATCGACGGAAGAGCAACATACACAGAAATAGAACAACTTTCAGAAGACATCATGACCCACGCAGAGACAGTTTATGCTTTACAACAAAGACACAACTAGCCCAAAACACAAGGATAGAGGCGATTAAATGGAATCCGATCAGATAATCTTGTCGATCATAACTGTGATTATCAGCATGGTGGCCAGCATACTAACTGCTCGATTATATGGTCCACGATGGGCTGAACTGGCCAAAGCAAGACGAGAGCATTCCAAAAAACTAAATGATGAGGTATTCAAGCCATGGAAAGAACACTGGGAAAAATATTGCAAAGTTGATATCACCTACTCCAAGAGCGAGGGTCGATTAGTAGGAAAAGAGCCAACTGACCCAAGGGATTTACAGTTCTTTGAAGAGGCGGCGAGCCATCTGCAATCAAAATATCAGTATGTTTTGGACAGTTGGGAAGAGCTTAAACGCGCCACTCTAGGCCATAACAAGGAATTGGCCACTTTCTCAGAGATATTACAACAGTTCTTTGCGGACGAAATGAAGATGCCACTTTGTTATTCAAACGATACAGACCAGCCTGAAAGATATATCTGCCCAGAAAGCATCGTTAGAGCTCTCTACCAAGAATTCTCTTGGGCAGTCACGTTTTCAAGGAAAATTAACCTTGCCTCGATCAAGATCATATCTTGCTCCAGAAACGGAGTTAATTTCTATGAACTAAAATGGGACCCTCATTATCAAATATTTCTAAGCAGCAAAGAGAAAAGAGACGCAGAAAAATGCTTATCAATGATCAAATCATTCATGGAAACACCAGATCTAAAAGGCAAAATGCAGACCTTAATTGAAAAGGAAAAAACTGTTTTGTCACCCAAACGCACAGACTTTGAAGAAAAAATTGGAGGCCTAATAAAGTCCGTAGAACTTGGGAACACAATCATGGGAAAATGTCACCTTTGCCCTAAGCGTATATAAAAGATGTTTACGTGGTATCTCTACTCTCACACACTATGGACTAAAAACACTTTTCTCTCACAATACTTCTTCTTTTGTTGAACCCCATGCTTCTCGTAGGAATGTTGTTAGTGCCCAGCCTTTAGCGCGCATGCCTGTTCCTAAATTCGTTTGCGAGGTAGCTTGTGCTTCTGGTTTTGCTTCGTCTGCGCATGACTGTGTGCCTTGGGATACGGGAAGCATCGTCTGGAAGGCGCGACCCAACTCTATCACACTAGAAAAGGGAATTTAGGAACACACATGCTCGGTACATGTCTCCTTTGACAAAAACATATATAGAAATTGAATCTCAGCTGTTATTATGACGCTGAGAAGTGAAGACATTCGTATACCTGGAACTTGGGTAAGCAAGATGATTGCTTCGCCTATTTTCCAGAAATATCTAACTTCTCTTTCATTCAATCCTGCTGACCAAAGAGTCCTTTCAGAGGTCTCTTGTCATTGTGTCGCGGTGATAACAAGGTTTTTTTCGATTGACTTCGCCCTTGACGTTAAGGCTTTCTATGATGTCAACTTGTACTCTAAGTGTGCCAGCGAAGAAAAGATTTCCAATCCGAGCGATGTCATTGGACACCTTGATGGCAACACTTATTATATATACATTAAGCCAAGAGACTTGCCACGAGAAAGTCGAGAATTGATAGTATTAGTCGTGGTAGAGGCTATCACTAAAGTACTGCTCCGATTTCTTTTCCCAGAGTCAACGCAAGCCACAATCGACTATTACTCTACGGTCGTGATATTTGAGGGAATCTTCAACATAGCTACAAGTGACGAGGAGAAGCAGGAAGTGCGTCTCAGTATTGAGAATGTGCGAAAACAGAAGGTCCAAGATATGCCTCAACTGACCAGGTTAACTTCTTTAAGCTGCCCCTATTGCCAATCGCACTCTTTAGAGTTGTTAGGACTTCAAAACACGGGAACCGTGGAATACAAAGCAGGCGTGCCTGTTTTGAGTGGAAAGAAGGAAAACATTGCCGTAATGGCCTACTATAAGTGCGAGAAATGCAAACGTGTTTTCTATGCTCAACCAGAAAAGGTGTCATAGCACGCATGCGTGTTCCGAAAATGGTTAAAAATGGTTTTAATTCCATTCTGCAAACTTTCGCTGGTTCGAGAAGGCTGGTTGTCGCAAGGAATTCAGGAACAATGCGAAGTCCGAAACTGTTCCCAAATCACAAAAGGCGAATAAAAACCATTTTAGACCAATTTAGGAACAAGCATGTGCGCTACAAACTCTGCTGTACTGTGTTGGTACTAGCCTTCTTCAACCTTGAATCTGACTTCTTGCGTCGTTGTGAGTCTGCTATCAGCGTAGACTTCCACTGTCATTGAGAATTCCTGACTCGCGATCCCTGTGGGCAGTCCAGAGACTTTCACGACAAAGGGTTGTTCCGTCTTTTGCGCAGGCTGCAAAACGAATTCAAAGGTATAATTGCCACTATCCGGCGCTTCTGGTGTAAGTTCGGTAGCCCCGATGTATACATGCACGAGATGATACGTTACGAACCTCAATCCTATGGTGTGGGCGATTGCTTTGTCGTTGTTTTTGAGGCTCAACGTAAGAACGGATTGTTGTGAAGTCTTGAAACTCTGAGGATTGATGTTCGTGTTTACCTCAATAATGGCTTGACCTTTAGGAAGCATTGCCCATATAATGAGGAAGATGGCTATGGCCATAACTAACACTACAACGAACTGAGCGAAGCCCTCTCTTTCTTCCATTGTTTTTCACCACCAACTTTTTCATGACCGATGTTTACGATTGCACAATTGCAGCTTAAAAGTGAAGTCTAAGTCTACATGTATGGATGGTAGGCTGAATTAGTAGGACGGCAGTTCAACTTAGTGGTAGTGAAGTTGGACTTCAGTATTCTTTAAAAATAGCACCAAAAAAGACCTATTAGAGCGTGATGACACAGGAAGTTCAGATGTGGGAATAATTGCCAATTCCTCGAATGAGATCGATGGATCGAATGAGTCCTATCGACAGGGTCTGGCTAATGATCAGAATGCTTAAGGAAAATTATGACAGTGAACTCTCCCATCTGCAAAAAAGGAAAATGGGTTCCCGCAATCGTCCACTCACCACCGCAGAAAAGCAGGAGTGTCAAGAAGGAGCAAAAAAAGCAGTGTGCGAAATAGGAATATCAATGTATCAATTCAAGAAATACTTGGAAGGTCGCTACAAAAGAACGATTGAAAATGACGCGATCCACCAAGCAGTTGATAAGGGAATGGAGCAAGGCTTGCTCCTATGGGGCGCTCCGCGAAGATATGACATCAACAGAGGAGCAGAGTGGCAGAATATCATGTTGACTGAAAAAGGATTCGAAGCTATCAGCCAACCCGGTTTCAACTTAGCCCTAACCACGATACATTTAACATATGTGCCAAAACCACGGAGAGGACGAATTTGACTTTGGAAGATGAAGAAAATATTCCCTTAGGACCTTTGAACGAGATAATATGGAAGTTCAAGAGACGCAAAAGAGTAATGAACTTTATGATGATTCTATCACTGCCAGCTGCAATTTTTGCTTTGTTGTTCTTCTTGATTTTTACGGTGGCGATCGGTTTTTCAAGCATGAGTGTGTTCATATTCGGGTTTCTTGTTTTTTCCGCAGCCGTCTCCCTTGTAGCAAATGTGTACATTCCTGATTCATTGTCTGCTATGGTGAATCAGATGGAAGCTACCGCGCAGAGCATTTCTTTCACAATTACACCACCAAAAGGAGAAGCTCCGGAACAAAAAGCCTTGAACCAATTGATGAGAACAGACTATTGCATTAGAAGCGTCGTCAGAAAAAAGCCGCGCTCTGCGCAGCTAAATGCTAGAGTCGTTGGAAAAAGCGGCAAGGAGTACACTTTCGACGTGTATATACATAATGCAAATGTCTTGGGGAAATTCTTTGATATATGTTCAGATATGAACGTATTCGTGAAACGGTATGATGACATTTCTCCTGTGAGTGTAGCGTCGATAAAAAATGCTAAAGAAGCAGTTCAAGATAGCCTAAGGAAAGTAGGCAGGAAGATCCCAACGAGAGTCTTGATCATTTCTACAAGTGGCTTTGACGAAGCTACCTTTGAATACGTCCGCAAGGAAGGCGTTTTCAATGCAAGATTTTCATCGTCCATATGCAGTATTGAACTGATAAAGGAGAACGTAGACGGCAGCTTTGATGTCTTAAGCTTCTAATAGTTTCGCGTGCTGACGTTTGTTTCATTTTCATCGTCCCACAGATCGCTGCAATCGTGGCCTAGGCTTTTTTGCTAGGTACAGATCAACGAAGAATGCGCGCACTAAACGGATACTGTTAACTTTCGGACATGACTTTCGTTGAAGCTGAGCGCGCGCATCTTAGTTCTATTTTGCTCCTTTTCCAGCAACCCTTCACTATTCCTATAGTCTTAGATCGGCGATATATTTGTGTTCATTCTCTAGGATAGCACACGCAGGGCGCACTTCATAAAATATAGACGAGAATACGAGTTGCTTTTCGCTGTGTTGAAGCTTCCTCGAAGCGTAAGAGTTCGACAGAAAAAAGAGGGGAGCAAGATTTGCGTTGGGCATCTCAGTATGTAAGAATATAGGCAAGAATGGGGCAGTCTTCAATCGGGGAAAGCAGATGGCGCGTCTCAAATGCCTCAACTGCGGTAATATATTCGACAAGAAGGCTCTCGTAACGTACGCTGGCGTCGGTGCCACCGGCGCAGGCGCAGGAGTCGGTTGGGGACCAATCATATGGCCTTTTGCTCTGCGGATATATGTAGAATGCCTTATCTGTAAACAAAAGGGCTGGATCAAAGTCCTCAGCCCATGGAGCAAAAGCTAGAGCTTCTGTACGTCTACGAGTTTTCCGAAAGAGACAGAAAAGAGGGGATCACAAGACTTCATCCTTATAGTGTGGTTCAGACACCACCTCGACACCATCACCAAGCCGAGAGTTTGAAGACTGTCCTAACTTGGGATTGTTGATAGCCCAGTATAGCTTCAAAAGACAAATCGACAGCACGCTCCAAAAGCAAAAACTCATTTGTACTCTGGGTGACTGCACTGTCTGGGCGAGTTTTTTCTTAGGAAGTACGTGACTGTACTGGCAATCACAACGACCGCTGCAACGACCCAAGACTCTTGAGGTAAGGAAAACATTAGGATGATGCAGCTGACTAGACCAAGTGAAGGAATTATGGGATAGAAGGGAACTTTGAATTTCCCAGAATTTGGCATTTTCTTTCTAAGTCTTATGGCGGAGAGATTCACGGTCAAATGAACACAAAGAATCGAGAAACTTGTTATGGCCGCCGCCTCTCTCAGGTCTAAAGCATAAGCTAAGACGGTTAAGAGAACACCCATCGCAAGAATGGAGACATACGGTGTCCCAAATCTTGAGGACACTCTAGCGATTGACTTCGGCAACTGATCGTTTATAGCCATCGCATAAGCAACTCTTGACAATCCAATAAGATTCGTCAAAAGAACACTCACAGTGGCAATCAGAGCTCCAAAAGAAACGGCTGTAACCACCGCGAAATTTCCAGTCGTTCTCGCCGCCTCAGCGATAGGTGAGCCAGATTGCGCGAGAATTCGATAGTCCTGAAGACCAGTTGCAGTAAGCCCCGTTAAAACATAGACTGTGACAGATACTATTAACGCAATCAAAATGGACAGGGGTAAATTCCTTTCCGGATTCTTCACTTCTTCACCGAGCGCTGCTATTCTTCCAAAACCAAGATATGCAAAAAAGATGAAACCCGCACCTTGAAGAATCCCGGACAGACCGTTTGGACTGAACTGAGAGAAATACTGCGGGTGCATTTGAAACAATCCAAATCCGATGAATAAGGCAAGCACCGCGATCTTTATGATAACTAAAACATTGTTGACGGTGGTAGATTGTTTTATTCCAATGAGGTTCAAACCAGTCAATATTAGTGCAGCCGTGACTGCGACCAGCTTGATGGGAAATACTGGAAACATCGCTGCAAAATAGCTTGCAAATCCCAGGCTGATCGCTGCTCCCGCCATTACTTGTGCAAACAACCACAGGCAACCCACCACGAAACCGACAGAAGGAGAGATCAACTCGAACGAATACTCATACGCACCACCCTCTTTAGGAATCGCTGAACCCAATTCGGCAAAGCTGAAAGCAGTGAAGGAGGCAACTAAACCAGCAATGATTATAGAAATAACGATGGATGGTCCAGCGTAACCTATGGCTATGCCTAAGACAACAAAAATTCCGGCGCCGATTATTGCTCCTATGCCAACCGCTGTGGCGTCAAGAAGATTCAGAGTTCTTTTAAGACCCATGGTTCATCATTCATTCTATTGATGCTAAGAGGTTAATTGAATTTCTTATTTTAGGTAGCGAGCGATTCGAATCTTGCCATAACCCGCTTCTTCAAGCCGGTGCGTGACTTATCTCGTTTAAATTTCTCATTGAGCGTTAACCAAGATAACGGGTCTGACTAGAGGAAAATATCGGTTTAAACTTTCGGGGTTCGAATCCCTTTCCCGGCGCCATTTTACCAGTTAAAGCCTGTTTCTTGGCTATTTTGGACAAAGAAGTTCGATTTGGGCGTTAAGAATACAAGTTGAAACTGAAGCCTTCAAACACTCGTTTCAAACTTTTTTTAATTCTTTATTTATGGAATCTGGCTTGACACTTGACCTAGCTTGTTGTTAATATGAAATAGAAAAGCTGAAGTCAAAACATCTGCCAAAATTGAACTACAAACGAAAACTAAAGGTCTTTCTTGATCGCCGAAGATGTTTGCGTGAAATATATGGTTTCTCAATTTGGCTAAGCATACAAGTGAATTTGCCAAGATTTCTCGGTAATTGTTTTTAGCCAGAGCATCCTCCAGATTTTTGCTGTAATTTATTGCTCCAGACTTGCTTGAATAATTCTGTTTTACTAAGCAATCGAGGGGCGACTTGCACCCTGCAATCTTAATGTTAATTGCCAATTCTGCATCTCCTATTACAGAATATTGATTGCATAATTGACACAAATTCTTAGGTGAAAGCACTTTTGTCAGCCAGTGCTGCACCCCTGCGATGTCTATTTCCCTTCTTCCTGTAATTTCTCTATAGAATATCTCAAATGCCTTCCATATTTGCTCAAATCTAACATATACATCATCAGACGATAATCCTGCTCTCCAAAAATCTAACGCTGTCCAAATATTACGTGAAATGACAGGTGAATACTTTTCTAATTCATCTATTACGCCCCTTAGTGTCTTTTCACTAAATCTATAGACTGTAGAAAACCTTACGTTGCTGAACATTGGTAGTTGCTGTCCAGCTTTCATTAATTCCTCGCAATTGACGCATTGAATTTTCACAAACTTGGCTGAAAATCCAGAAGCACCATTACGCAAATAAATTCCAAGAAGAGCGAAGCTCAAGAAGTCAGTTCCCTCTCTTATCGCTTTATCTTCCGCTTCCTTTTCAGAGAGCTTTGGCATGCAAAAATTATATTTCAGATATGCCCTTCTATCATCGTGTGGATCAGGCTCTAACGAAAATTGATTTCCTTTCAAAGAACCATCGACCTTGACTTCTTCAAGGATGAATACTGCTTCATAACAATAGTCCAACATTTCTCATCCAGTCCTTATCTCTCAATCGTTTCCCAATAAAACTTCTCATTTCGTGATTAGCTCATTCAATGTAGGAGTTGAAAGTTAATAACCGCTCGAGAATTTTGGCCAACATGTTATGTTCCTAATATGATTTCTGAATAGTTTGATTTTTCGGATTTGATATTCTGTGGCCACCTGCTCCCCCCATGGCAGTGACCAAATGCAGTGCCAAAGCAGGGAAACACAAGGCTTTCAGTGTTCAAAGGCAGAGAAGCCAAACTCAACCGCGCCATATTCCAAACCCTCGCACTGAAAGGACCACAAACAATCTACGACACTCACAAACAAATCAAGAAGTATAGAACACTCAAGCGTACCTATTATCCAAAAGTAAACAAGCGAATGAGAGCTCTTGAGCAGACAAATTTTATTTGAAAATAGGGCTCTGAAAAAGCGGTGTATGAGCTGACGACCAAGGCCTACTTAGCGATCAAGCTTGACTCAATCAGCAAGGAAGACACACCTAATCAAACAGAGGAGAATGTTGCGCTTCAAATCTTAGTTGCCCTTGCGACCGTCTCGCCTCACAAATACGATAAAGAAAAATCATTGCATTAGTACTTTCAGAATCTTTTTCTGCACCCAAACTACCTCAGGTTTACTATGAGGCCCTTGCCTCTGAGGTATAAAAATAATATCGACTCTTTTGCTGCCTAGCTGCGCTGTGACATCTTCAAACTCTTCATATGAAACATTAAAATGTTTTGAAAACCATCTGCCAACATCAGCACCATAAGCTATAATGATTCTAGGTTTATACAAGCTTAATTGCTCAATCAAGTAGTCTTCGCAATTGCTAATGATAATCCGTTGCATTTTTTGAGGTAATTTGCTCCATTGCCCCTGACCATTAAGCGGACGGGTAGGACACTTAACGATGTCCAAATACCCCACTTTTTCCCAGGGCGAATTCACCCAATGCATCTTTTCTCTAACTTTTCCTTCAAAGAATCGTTCCAGTTCATTGAAGAACAAATAGTTTCTTCGGTCGAAATATGTCAATTGGGATTGTCGGCGTTTCTCAACGTCAGATCCATCCACCAGAAAACCATTAACAAACTCCCTGGTGGACGGGTTTTGACCTACAATCACTAATTCTTTTCCTTCAGGATTGCCAAAAGAGTAAACAGGAGGATACGGAAGGACGTCGCGAAGCTTTCCTTTCTTACATTTTTCGCAGTTATGCACCCTCTTTTCCAAATCAATCATGCTGATTTGCCAAAGTTATGTTTAGTTATTTGTTGTATTTCGGGCTCATTTTGCTTATTATTGCATTATCAATGACTTTTGGTACACTCAGATTCCACTCTTCATCGAGGAATTGACGAAGGTCAATCTTTCTGGCTATCTCATAAGACTGACCGAAGATTCTTAGGAAGTAGCCCTCAGATTCATTTGTATTCCCAAAGAAAAATTTTAGGGTGTTTTGCCGGTCCATGGGCATAACTAAATCTGGGAGTATAAAGTGCATTACTTTAGAGTTGGAAACCAGCTTACCACCGGACTCCATGACATGCATATGGTTATAAATCTGTCCCAAGCGCATTTTTACTTCTCCAACTGTTGCACCGGAAAGCGCCTCCAATCTGCTGGAGGACAACTGCATAAACCGCTCTTTATTTGCCAAAATACTTGACTTGAATTGGTCAAAGTACTTCATTTTAGCGCCGCGGCTATTCATATCCCAAGCTACAAGCGTTGCATAAATCAACTCAATGAACCTATCTGACTCATCCTCAAATAGTTCATCAAGACCCTTTCTCCTACGGAGCTCCATAGTCTTTCTATAAAAATAGAGGTCAGGACCTTTTCTATAACTAAAATTGTTTATTAATTTAGGAATTTCTGCAACAAACTCATTAATCTTTTTCTCCCATGGTGCGGACATAGCTATGGTTCGTTCAGTACGACCTTCGTCCCACCTACTCATACCACTGCCTCCGAAAACCAAGTTGGTATTTTTGTAGTTTTATGATTATTGGTTAGCCGAGTTTCTAAGGCTTTTAATCCTTGATCTGTAGCGCGCGCTGGCTTGTCCCTAAATTGGTTAATGTTTATTTTTGTGGTTGGGGTCTCGTATTTAGTGAGTTACGTCCAAGCTTAGGAGGTGAATCCTAGCGGGACAAGATGAACACGAGACCCTTGAAACCCTCTTTAGAAACGTCGACTTAAGCTTTGCTGAAAACCTTTTGCACGGTTGTTTTCACGCTTCTGGCCCGGGCAGGCCTCCCAGAAACCCATTAGGGCTTTTCAGAGCCTTCATAGTTATGCGTATGAAGGCTGTTCGCAGCCTAAGAGAAATGGCCCGACTTCTCGATGCTGATCCACGGCTTAGAAAACTGTGTCTTATCAAAACAGGCGAGGCAGGCTACCCGAGAAGTGTTCTCAGCAGGTTCGCCAGAAAGGTTGGAGAAGACAATCTCACGGAAATAGTAGAGGAGAAGGTTGTTGAACTCTTGAAAAACAACAACGCAAGAGAAGTTGATGCTGTGTTAGATGCTTCTTTCATAAAGGCGTGGAGCACACGCCATCCACTAGACACACAGAAAGGCTACTCTGACACTGATGCAAGGGTTGGAAGAGCAGGCAAAACCTTTGGGTTGGGCTATAAGCTTCATTTATCCATAGATTCTCAGAGCATGCTTCCTTTAACAGGTCTTTTTGCTTCTGCAAACCAGAACGAGAAGAAACACTCGCTAACCATACTAGAGAAGACCAAGCAGATTCTCAAGCGGTCTGGAGCCAAACTTAGAAGCGTGATAGCTGACAGCCAATACAGCGATAAGAAGCTCAGAGGGGCTGTTGACGAGACAGTGATTCCTTATCCGACAAACCAGAAACGCGGTGTTAAAGGCCTCCTTAGAGTGGACAAGAAGTTTAGAGCTCATGGGCCAGAAGACCAGAAGAGGAAGTATCATAAGAGACCCTCTATAGAAGCGGTTTACAGCTTTCTGAAAACCCAGTACAGTTTAGCCATCAACAAGGTTAGAGGCTTAAAGAACGTCGCCGTCTACGCGCTTTATAGCATACTGTGCCTGGTTCTAAATAGAGAAGCAGCAGAAAACATCGGAAGACCAGACAAAGCAGTCTCACCAACATACTTCAACACATAATTTAGGGACAAGGCAGCGCGC
>Ga0315296_10002119_pt1 | contig 17083 bp, 19 predicted proteins | sample YL17G14_18_MG_FD_203921 | JGI IMG/M metagenome (GOLD analysis project Ga0315296, IMG submission 203921) | Sediment microbial communities from Yellowstone Lake, YNP, Wyoming, USA - YL17G14_18 | ecosystem: Environmental > Aquatic > Freshwater > Lake > Sediment | place: USA: Wyoming | collected... | reverse complement strand
CCAGCTGCCTCCTGAAGTCCTGGCACAAGATGGCTATATACATCCAAAGTAAAGGCTACGCTTGAATGGCCCAATGCTTCACTTACTATCTTGGGATGGATGCCAGCCAGCAGCATTAGACTGGCAAAGGTATGCCGTAAGTCGTGGAAGCGAGTGCCCGGAAGGCCTGCCCTCCGGGCAATCCTGGCAAAGTTATGAGTAAGAGTGCCAGGGTCTATAGGAGTGCCGTCAACATTGCCAAATACCAAGTCGTCCTCGCTCAACAGTTTTCCCAGCAACAGGCACTCCGTTTCCCTTTCAGTTCTATATTCCCGGAGAAACAGTGCCAAAGAAGGTGACAAACCAAGCCGACGCCGGCTGTGTTCACTCTTAGGCTCCTTAAACTGGCATATGCCCCGACGCTTATATAGCACTTGAGTAACAGAAAGCGACACCAGGTCTAGGTCCAGATCACGCCACCGCAGCCCTAACAGCTCAGCCTGCCTCAAACCTGTTTTAACTGCCGTGTGAATGATAGGGTAATAATGTGTATCTTGGGCGACGTTGAGCAGCATTGAAACTTCTTGGGGTATGAGGGTTTTCATCTTTGACTTCTTAGCCCGTGGAGGATCAACTAGTTGAGCAGGGTTACGAATTAATAGCCCCTGCCTGACGGCATAATTCAGCGCCTGAAATAGAACTCGGTGGATATGAAGCACACTTCGCGAAGATAATGCGCCCTTTCCATCAGTGCGACCATCCGAGAGGGCACGAGCATAGTATTGTTGTATGTGCTGAGGCTGAACCTGGGATAGAGGTATCATACCCAAGTTTGGAATTAGGTGACGCTCCAAAATTGACCGGTAGCCATCTAAGGTCCGAGGAGAGCAATTAGTTTTGACATAACCATTGAGCCATTCGTTTAGCCACTCCTCTAAACTAATCCGCTTTGGCTTGACGTAGCTTCCCTGCTCAATACTGACCAATAACTCGGCTAACCGTTGCTGGGCCGCCTTCTTAGTGCCTTTAACACTCTCAAAGTGCCTTATACGCTTTCCTGTTGCGTCGGTGCCGACATCAAGGCAAACTTCCCAACTACCTTTACTTCTTCGTCTAACGCTCCCTTGCATAGATATTTCCTCCTTTATTTAGTTTTTTGTATATTCCCTGTACTATTATACAGGGCACAACTCGCACCGCGTGCGAACTAATAGGGGGCGCAGTACGAATGGGTCCAAAGCATCGTCAATCTCTTCAATTTTTTCGTCCATTCTGTGGATCATCCCGAGTATCTCATCAACCATGTATTGTGGGTACAGGTTTTGGAGTGCGAGATTACACACCGCTACTACATCTTGAGCCAGAGCAGTCTCAGTCTCATTGAATATAAGGTTTAAGTAATGATCGCCGGTCATGATTCTAAGCCGTTGCCCCTCTGGTAGAACTCGAAAATTTCGCAACTTAAGTTCCTCCTTAGAATCGCTAGCCGTACCAACCCTCCATGCTGCCCAAAGCACCGCTTCGACTATCCTTTCTAGGACATTCTCTTTGCCGGTTTTCCTCTTAATCTCTTCTTCTTTTTCTTTAAGATTTGTTTTTTTGTTGAGCACCTCAGGAGCTTGTTCGCGAACCCCTTTAAGACCTTCTATACAGGTAACCCAAGCCTGTTGCCACTCCTCGAAGGCCTGCCACCATCCTTTTTCACCGGTATGCTCTCCTAAGGACCTCAAAACCATCTTGTTCTGGCGATTCGTCTGCCGCTTCTCTCTCCTCGCCTTTCGAGAAAGCCCCTGAGGCAAATCCTTGGGCAATAGAGGATAAAGTACTTTTGCAACATCCCGGTCCTCAGTAGATGAATCAGGTACGGTGAGACGACTCACCAGGGAAGCCGCAAATTGGGTTAGGTCATCCAGATGCTTCTGTTGCTCGTTTGTCAGCAGTTGCTTTCTAGCTTCGTCAGCAAGGACATCAGCTTGCCGTTCTTTGAGATAAACCCTAACTGTCTGACGGTTGCAACCAGTGGCCCGAGCTATAGCTGAAATTGATTTTCCTTGACGTCGCAAGCGTACCATCTCCCTAATCTGCTCGTTAGTAATCCGTGGCCTTCCGGGAATTCTCCTTCCTACCATATACAACCTCCTATTTTAATTATCCTAAATTTTTTGGGGTGGTGTTTAGCCATATTTTGGTCGCCATTGTTTACCATATTAAGTTCAATTATCGCCATTTATCACCATATTGACAAGGTATTATACCATATAGAATAATATAACTCAAGACCTAAAGTAATGAAGGAGGGAGGAAATGGAGGAACGACTCACATTAACAATTGATGAGACTGCCAAACTATTAGGTATCGGGAGGCAACTAGCCTATAACAGAGCCAAAACAGGCGAGATCCCGGTCATCAAAATTGGGCGGCGACTACTAGTATCTCGTTCGGCACTGGCGAAACTACTGGCTGAGCCAAAACCCCTCAACCTCACACCGGCATCCAAGTAGCTGGGGTATTCCAGGTAGGAAAATGAAGGATGCAGAAATGGAAGCAAATGGGACTTACCGGACTTCTGATTTATACGTTGCTGCCTGGCTGTTATCGAAGGGCTTAGAGCTTCAAAAAATCGACCGCAGTAACAGCCGGCGCTGTGATTTCGTCTTCACAGATCGGCCAGATCGACCGGAGCTTGTTCACCAATTCCTATGCGGACAGGCTGTAGGCAATCTGGCCGATTTCGTTTTTAATCTCAGGAGGGCTAAGAGATTACTCTATTCAAGTGAGGTTTGAGTAAAAATACCAAAGCCCCGCTGGTGGTGAACCGGGGGGCTTCAGCGTAGGAGCTGTCATACCAGACTCTCCCAAATCGGAAACAAAGCGAAGTCAAGCAGTTAAGCGATGGTGCCTGTAAGAATGCCTAAAGGTGATAGGGATATATTAAAAGCAGACCCTGACGATGGGACTACCCCGATTGCCAATCTTTTATTAGAGGCACTGGCTATGGCTCATCTGAGTGGGGAAGAAAAAGGGGCTGTTTTATTTTTATGGCGGCGAACCTATGGGTGGGAGCTGCTGGAAGGTCGGCGGAAAACTGAAGATGCAATTTCTCTAATTGAGTGGGCACTAGCCTTAAACACTAATCCTCAATATGCTTCTAGGGTGATAGCTGCCCTAACCGAGAAGAGGGTGATACTGCGCAGGGACTTAGGACAAGGCAAAGGTTATGCCTATTCAATGAACACAAGGGTTAACGAATGGGGCAAGGGTTGTCTAAATGGTGAAGAGTTATCTAAAAGGTATAGTGAAGGGTTGTCTAAAAAGTATAGGGGACCCTCAACTAAAAGGATAACCCCGCCAGATACGAGTTTAGCTATACCTAAAGAAAGTATTAAAGAAAGTATTAAAGAAACTGCTTCTTCTACGAAGAAGCAGTGGACTAAGGTCTCCTCATCTTCTTTAGAAGCAAACACAGACGCATCGAAATACCTATTTTCAAAGACGGGGAGAAAGCGATGGCAGAACCAGGTGCAGAAGGAGGAGTTTGAAAAAGCCGAGGCTGAGGTCGGCAGCGAGCGCATGATCGAGGCAATTAATTGGGCCCTGCTCTCGGGAATTTCCAATATAAAAAGCATAATCACGGCGGCAAGGAGGCAAAAGGGTGGAGAAGCAAAAGAGGACAGGGGCACAAGAGAACGCCCCCGACAGGAACGAGCACGGCCTATCACCTATATCAGAGGTACTGGAGAAGATGCGCCGGGGTGAGAAGATTGAGGTAACCTGTATTGGTTGCGGTAACACTTTTGAGGCGACTAACCTGGGGCGGGTGACTGCCAAGCTCTGTAAGGGCTGTGCGGAGAAGCGGGATGAGCACCAAAAGGAGCTAGAGAGGCTGGCCCAGGAGCAGGCAGAGGAACAACATTACCGAGAGCTCATCCGGCTCGCCAATATACCGCCCAGGTGGCGGGAGGTGAGGTTTGATACCCTCGACCCCAACAAACAGCCAATGGCCCAGAGGATAGCCCGTGAGTACGCCCAGAGCTTCAGCAGGGAGTCTCCTAGCCTCGTCTTCTACTCCCCAGGCAATGGTACTGGCAAGACAACCCTGGCCGCTTGCGTCGCTAACCATGTTTTACATGAAATACGGGTTCCTGTGTTATTCGCTAAGGCACGGGATGTCATGCTGGAGATCCGGAAGACCTTCTCCGACCGCTACGAGACCGAGGCCGAAATTCTGGATAAGGTCTCCTACGTTGACCTTCTGGTGCTTGACGACGTGGGTGTGGACTCTCCCAGTGAGTGGATAAAGAGCACCTACTGGACTCTCATGGACCGCCGCTTTGACTGGGAGCTGCCGGTGGTTGTAACCACTAATAAGCCACTGGACGGAAGGGGTGAGATCCTAGCCGACCGCATCGGGGAGGGTGCCGCTTCTAGGCTACTTGGTCTGTGCAGGGGAAATGTGATTGACATGACCGGGCCGGATTTGAGGTGAGAAAGCTATGGAGAAGTTAATGGGGGCGAACCTGGAGAGAAACTAGGATGCTTTTGAGGCTCTTTTTGTGGACAAGCCGGGCTTCGGATACCAGCAAGGCGAGGGATTTGTCTGTCTCCAGCCCCATCAGCGATACAGAGCCCCCTCTTTCATCCTTGAATTTGATGACGTCCATCACCTACAAGGGGAGACCCGACAGCAGGCTGGCTAAAGGATAGAAACTAGAGGCACCCCTGCCCTTCAGGGCACCATCATTGTTAGGTTTTGTCGTTCCGCAAAGCTAGTAGAAATCGTTGGTGCTCGGTGGTGGGATAGGCCTCGTCCAGGGCGGCCCCATAGCCCCAGGGCGCCGTCACCCGCTGCCACCATCGGCGCTTCCAGACCCCGGTTACGAAGGTCACGGAGCGTTTCCGCCCAGCTTTTTTTGCTCTCCCGGGTATGACTAGCTATATAGTTCTTGTTAGCCTCGGCCTTTGCTAACCGGGCTTGACTGAAGCGCTGTCCATCCTGAAGCATCCTCCAGATGATCGCTGCCCACCGGTTTACAAGGGCACGGTAAGCCCTGGAGGCTTTATGTCCCCGGGCCGGGCCTGTGTAGCAAGTCGTGTATCAAGGACACCCTGGAGGGATGGGTACATCCTTGGCCCTCGAAAAGTCGCGGATGTCATCCAGAGAGGCTGCAACGGACTTCTCTGGCGTAGGATAGCGCTCCAGGAAGGCCAGGGTTGTCTCTTGGTCCTTTAGAGAAGAGCTGTAGCGCCACCGGGTAGTAGCTCTTGAGTTGGACGGTCAACTGATTGACCACCTTGACTTTTTGCTGTATCAGGGTCTTATGAGCGGTGAGATGCCTCAGCCGGGTATCGGCCGCTGTTTCCTTGGGCAGCAGTTTGTAGAGATGAAGGTCGGTACGCAGGATGTTGGCCAGCACCATGGCGTCCTTCGGATCTGACTTGCTGGAGCTCATCCGATACCTGTCCCGATAACGCTCCATGGCTTTGGGGTTGATAGGATAGACCAAGTATCCCGTCTCCAGCAGGGCGTAAATCAATAGCCCCTGGTGGCTTTCCACGGCTACCAGAATGTCTTTGGAGTTGTTGGAGAATTTGCCCAGCCTCTGCCTCAATTTCTCCATCCTCTCATAGGCAGAGACGTTAGCGTATAATATTCATTATACGCTGAAACAGGCGAAATCAACCCGATACCACATGCCTATGGGATGATGGAATTTGCCCAAAATCGATTTCGCCTACTTGACAGGCAAAATTGCTTCCACTACACTCTGAGTGGCGATGACCTGAAAACCGGCGTGTTTTCGTAGTGTCATCCCTTAGCCGGCCAGACACAGGAGGCGAATGGAGTTATCCGTTCGCCTCCTATTATTTTAGGAGATCGGTGGCCTTTTATAGAAGACGTGGGCGCTCCTGGTACTTGGTCGAATCGTACAGGGATGAGCTAGGTCGGCCGAGGCAACGTACATTGGCCTGTGTCGGCCGCCACGCGCCACGCGGACCACACCGAGGTCTCATAGGTAGCCGTAGGCGAGCGCCACGTAGGGATGGAAATGGAGAATGAAATCGTCCAGCTTTATCTTATCGTGAAGGACTTAGGCACGCAGCTCGGGAGAGTGCCTGAAGGTGGTCCTGACTGGAAAGTGGTCAGGGACAAGGCTAAAGAGCTTGAGAGCCTAGCGGATGAGATTCTCAGCCGAGAATGGAGCCAGGCGAGCAGAAGATGCTGAAAGAACTCGTCCTGAAGCAGTACTACTACTATGGCGTCAGCGTTACGACTACAAGGGTGTGGTGATGGTTGGCCTCTGGTGCCTGCTCAGGAAGCTCGGTCTCAAGGTGGAATGGTGGGAGCATGGCAGCAGCAAGTTCTGGTGTCTGGAATTCAACGAGATAGTGCTACGCGACCTCTGGAGACCGCTGGTGCCCATTACCGAGCCACCCTACCCGACTATAACATGGAGAATAGTCCCCTGCTCGAGAAGATATGGGGGACCTTTTAGAAAAGGAGAGGAGAATAAGTGCAAGAGTATAGTATCGCCGACCGAGAGTTGATGTTCCGGAACCTGGCTGGTAACCCGACCGCCAAACGTATCGCGGAGAGGTTTCTAGAGCTGGAAGATGAAGCCACAGGACATCCTGGTACTTACCCTTGGATGGGAGGAGAGTGGCATCAGATTCCAGCGCAGACCCAGGTGCTTAACCAGCTCGTCGTAGACGGACTGCTGGTGACCGGCGGGCTGCGGGGGACGTTCAAGAGCAATAGCGCCACGACCTACAAGCTGAAAGACCCGGAGCTTGTGCGAGAGTGTCTGGCACAACTGAAGGAAATCAGTGAGGGCACCGAAGAGGGTGAGATACCCAACGACCTCTTTGACTTCATCCTGGGGCATGACGGAATTAAGAACCTGCTCTGGAAATCCATTAACTCGGAGAACCCGGTACACGTCCTGTTGGTTGGCCCGCCGGCCTGTGCAAAATCGATGCTATTGAGTGAGCTGTCCCGGTTACCCTTCTCACGGTTTACCCTGGGTGGCGGTACTTCCAAAGCCGGCCTGTCGGACTTCCTGCTGGAGTTCCGGCCTCGATATCTGATAATAGACGAAATCGATAAGATGGCCATGGCGGACATGAGCATCCTGCTCTCGCTGATGGAGAGCGGTGTCATCGCGAGACTCAAGAAGCGAATGCGGGAGATCGAGAAAATAACCACTACCGTATATGCAGCCGCAAACAGGGACGAGCATATCTGGCCGGAGCTGAAGAGCCGCTTCTTCAGCGTCCACCTGGCGGAGTACTCCGAGGCCGACTTCATCAGCATCTCCCGCGCGGTCCTCATTTCCCGTGAGAAGGTTGACCCGGCACTGGCCAACTACATCGCCTCGTCTCTGGCTCGGCATACCAGGGACGTGCGTGAGGCTATCCATCTGGGCCGGCTGTGCAAGACCAATGCCGAGGTCAATGAGCTGCTCAAGCTGAAGTGGCCCGAGAGGAGGTTGTCTAAAGATGGGATGCTTGCTCTGTAACATCACTAGCTTACACTCAGCCACAGCATCCCTGGGACTATCCGAGGAAGGTTGCTAGCCACGTTCACCGCTTCCCCCGGGGGATTGGGGAAAATTAGCCTCACCGTTTCCCCGGGGGAAAATCGCTGGGGAAGAGAATTGAATACGAAAACGGCTTCGGCGGTGAGGTCATCGAGGAAGCTTTTAAGGACGAGCATAAGAGACCAGAGATGAAAGATGATCTCGTGAGAGTTATTGCCCCTCTTCGGACAACCAAACGACACCTGTCAACGGCTGGATAATCCACAGCCACTAGCGTTACGGGTTTCATTGATAACCGCTACCCCAATGCTTTTCCGGGAGCCGATGAAACACGACAGGCGGCAACATCTGGTCTTTCTTTTTGTAGGGGCGGCTTTTCCGTTACAGCATGGCGTTCTCGATATCTTCTAACGCGCTCTCTTACGGCCTCCGGGGTTTCCGACGAAGCTATCTCCTGGCGCTTCTTGAGGTTGGTGACTACTAAGATGTCATCTTTCCAATGAAGGTACCTGACAGTATTCCTTTCTGGAAACGCCTGGACTATCAACCACTGGTCTTCGGCGAGAGCGGGGCGAAGCGCTGCCGGCGACCTGGCACCAGCCCCCAAACCGCCATCGTTGTTAGCCAACCTTTAAGGGCTTAGGCGAAGCGGGGTCAGCAGATAGAATACCACTCGGCAAAGCCCCGTGTCGGCTAGAATCGCATCCTAGAACCTCAGTTATTGTAAAGTAGGCTGAAAGAGGCTAAAAGGGGCTAATTTGAGCTTGAACAGGCTCAATCAGCTAAAAGAGGTGGGTAGCGGACCTGGGCTGTGGGTCATCCTGGGGCTATGGGTCGAGTGTCTAGCCAGCTCCACTGGCACCCGCCCGTTATCCACCGGCTCCTCAGACTCCAGTAGGTCAGCCTATACCAGCTCCCGCGGTTACCGATGTCGGAGAAGACCTAGGCCTTGCCGATCCTGAACTTTTCGTGCCACAGGTCGGGCAGACGCCTTGAGTTGCCGGTTTGCCGTTCTTCATGGTGATGCTTTTGGTATCCTTTATTTCCTTCTTGGCATGGCACTTAACGCAGTATGCTTAGGCACCCAGCTCGGGAGAGTGCCTGAAGGGGGTCCTGACTGGAAAGTGGTCAGGATGTATGATTTCAGGACTGAGATTCTTAGAGGGGGTACCCCCTAATCTAGGGTTGTGCCGAGCCTCAACATCCTACCACGACTTTTCGTCGTGCGTCCCTATACTTCCCACGACGACGCGTCCTAAAAGCTAAGGCGGGGATTGCCGAAGATAGCACACATGGACCCCCCCCTTTCTCCCCGGATTGGATGGCATGTGTCTCAAATTACCCTCATTTTCAGACACGTTCTGTGTCCCCAGCGGCTTTCCCTGAGGGAGTCGGTGAGCGTAATCCCCGGACATCCCCCAGGGGGTCAGTGAGCCTGTCCCCGGACATCCCCCAGGGGGTCAGTGAGCCTGTCCCCGGACATCCCACGGCATCTTTTGGGACTCGCTTAGGGACTCGGGAAAGCCACGCCGCAGTAGGTGTCCTGACGCCGCACCTTCCCATCGTCCCGGTAGTTTTCTACCAGGTAAAAGTATGAGCGGCTGCCAACCTTCTTTTCCCGTATGAATGACACTGCCCCTTGTAAAAAAGGCGACCACACCCGAAGGTATGGTCGCCTCCTTGTTTAGCCGGGATTGGGACAGGGTGGAAAACAAGGTGGAGGACCTCAAGGCCCGGACCGCCAAGAAGGCCCAGGTTGATTCTGGCGCCAATGAGCACCCAGGAATGGGAAGCCTGCTGGCGGGATGGAATGGTAACTCGGTCCGGCCAGCAGCCCCCACCAGTTGCCTTTTGAGTAGAAAATGGTATACTAATTGAGATAGTCGCTGGCTTGGCAAAGAGGCGGCTGCACCTGAGGTAAGGTGTGGCCGCCTTTATTTTATCAGTAGGGAGGCTGGGAAAGATGGCAGAGCAATTTAACCCCCTGGACCCGCTGGGAATTTTCGGGCTAGTCAAAAAGGACGTGGACAGGATAGCTACCAAACTACCACCCCTGCCGGGGCCTCCGCCGCTTCCTGCGCGTGGGACAGGATTCCAGAGGTTGCTCCCCCGAAGTGGTGGAAGCATTAGCAATCCCATCCCGGTAGAGTTCGATGGGCGCCTGGTTGACCTCAAGGGAACAGCCCGTCGGAATCTGGTGGCTGCAGGTTATCCAGAGCCCCTGGTCAACAGAGCCCTCACCTGGTACGACGAGTGGCTCATGGGTATGGCCAGAATATTAGCCCCGGGTAATATCGATCTGCAGCGCTCCGCGGTCCAGAGCGCCTATGCAGAGATAGCTCCCAAAGCTGAGAGTTGGATGAGGGGAATACAAAAAGCATTCGGTATAACCGAGCTCCGGGTGGAGGAGGACCTGCTAACCCACACCGAGCACGAGGTCCTGCGCCTGGCTGCCGAGGGCCTGAGCAACCGGGAGATCGCCGAGCGCCTGTTTATCACCCCGGGCACCGTCCGGGTGCACCTCAAGGACATCCGGCGTAGGATCGAGGTCGCCACCCGGGAAGAGGCTGTGGCCGCTTTTGGCGAGCCCACAGAAAGGGAAAGGGTGCCCATTGCGACCCTGCGGCTACCCAGGGTGACCGCTGCCTCCTATGAGCGCAGGGCGGCCGGCTTGCTGCCCCTGGTGGACGAACTCGAGAGGAGCCCTTCCATGGAGACGGTAGGAAGACTGGAGGACGAGCTACATGACCTGGCGGGAGAGGTGATAGGAGCTCGTGCGCTGACGAGCGGTATTGAGGCGGGGAAGTTTTCCGACCTCCACGCGAGGCTGGCTTCCACCATCCAGGATGTAGTCCTGGTGAGGGCCGCGATTGAGAGCATGGAGCAGGGTCTAATTCGCGATCCTTGGACTGGTGAAATCAGGCCTATCAGGCCTATGGAGAAAGAGACGGCTAGACACGACTTTTTGTCGATGATCCAGGACCTGCGGAAGAACCTGATGGGGAAGGCGTGATACCCCTGAAGCCATGGCTTCAGATACACTAAACATAAAGTATTGCCCCTCCCTCTTTAAGGGTAAAGGAAATTTATGGCTGAAGTATATTTTGGACATAATTCCCGTGTTACGCCCTAGCCCTAAGGCAATGCCCCATTCATAATTACTGTTACAGCCCGCATTGCCCGTCCTGCGCCGTCCCGGGCCGTTCCCTGTCGCGTAGGGAGTACAAAGCGAGGGATAGTGAAATGAAAGCGGCTTTATACCTTCGCACCAGCACTACTGACCAGCACCCGGAAAACCAGCTGCCGGCGCTGGAGCGGTATTGCTATGACCGCGGCTACACCGTCAAGGGCGTCTATATCGAGCAGGAAAGCGCCTGGAAAGCCGGTCACCAAAAGGAACTGGCAAGGCTGCTGGCGGATATCCGGGGCGGCAAGTTGAAGTTCGACATCGTGCTGGTGTGGGCGCTCGACAGGCTTTCCCGTGAAGGTGCGGCGGCAATCCTCAACTTGGTGGACGCGTTCAAAGCATACGGCGCCAAGGTGATAAGTCTTCAAGAGAGCTGGACGGAAGCACCGGGACCGGCAACTGAAATTATGTATACGATAGTCGGGTGGGTTGCCAAGATGGAATCAGAGCGCCGGTCGGAAAGAACGCTGGCGGGACTGGCCCGGGCCATCAAAGAGGGCAAGTGCGGGCAGACCACCTGGCAGCCGGGACCGCAACGGACGGCGTAAGTCGGGGTATCTTAGTAGGTGGATAAACAAACGTCCGGGGGGAATCAAGGCTAATGCTTCACAGTGAAATATGGCGGGTAAATTAAGGAACCTTTTTCTCCCCTAGGTAACAAAACGCCCCATTGTGCAGTTTAGCAGAGGGGGAGAGTATTAGAAATGCGGGGATACGGCATACGTCAGGTAACGAAGAGCTACGTGATGGGTAGTTAGATGAGATATCAAGCGGCTTCGTTTAATATATCCCTCTTCTTATCAGCTGAACTATAATCCCGGCGGTAATAAGCACCAGGCCAGCAATCGTAAAAACTACCACGCTTTGAGCAGGTACCGTAGGAATGGAGAGCCGTTTTAGCAATATTCCAAGTAATGCCCAGTCAACCACAAGGCAATAATAAATGTCTCTCCGGGTGAAAAGTACGGATAATGCAATTGCAATACCAACGATAATCACCGCTACTGCCCAGAATTGCTCACCAAGCCCAAATGTGTTCCAGTTGATATCCACCAGTAGAGCGGTGACATTGGCAATCGTGGCTATGGTAATCCAGCCAAGATAGACACTGAAAGGAAGATGAACTAAATACTTTTCGGTTTTCATAGCCTCTGATTTACCAATATCTAGCCGTAAGTAAATTGCTATCAGGCACCCCAGTAGTACAAGCATCAGAACCAGGGACAGGGGGACGATTTGATAATGCCAGGCAAATATCCAGCCGATGTTAGCAGCACAGGAAATAAAGAATAACAGCCCTATTCTCTGTATGAAGGAAGACTTCTGGGGGTCTCTTCTCACAGAGGGGAATAATTGATAGATGACTAAGATGGCGAGCAATACATAGATTATCCCCCAAATGGAAAAAGTCAGCCCCGCTGGCACGAATAAGTTCGGATATAGGTCAGATAGCTCGCCGGTAGTTTTATTGTTTATGGGTAGAGCATTAGCCAACGCATTAACGATAACGGTACCGAGGAACCCCAGTAAGTTTAGAATTGGCAGAGTTAAAACGAGCCGATTTCTATTCATAGGTCGTCTTTCAGGTATTGGTTGGGACATTTAAGTTTGGAATTAAGCATTGTCCCAATTCCTCCTCCGTTTCTACGATATTATATGTCACTCGTACTCTAGAGTAAAGAACCTCAACCTGGCAGGCGGGCCACTTTCTTTTGGTGCCCGGAGCAGTTGTCAAAGGTCTTGACTCGTTGCACGAAACGCTTGTGCGATTTGACAACCTCACCCCCACTCTTTATTATTCACCCGTGCATGCCTTAGTGGGACCTTCGCCGATTTCTGAAACGATTTTCGGATTTAGGCCGACCCCTATAATTATACCGAAGGGGAAGTTATCTCTGATATTTGGACCTATATCTTGTAGGTTTGCATAGCCAACTAGGCTAGCCCCTTCGGACTGTAGGTGCGTTTTTAATTCATCTGTTAACTATGTTGAAGAATGTCAGCGAGCCGATATTCTCTTGACTATACTTGGCCAAGTTGCGGAACAATTTCTCAAGCAAAGACGATATGAAGCACAGCCCCGTACCAAAACCGGGGCAGAGTCTCTTGATACCTTGACAACCAGGCTACCCCACAAGACGGTGGCAACTCGCGCCGGCCTTGGCTGGGTTGGTAAGAATGCTCTACTCGTGACCAGGGAATTCGGCTCCGCTATCAGACTGGGAAGCATTCTAACCAATGCTGAGCTAGTTGTCGGAACACCAATAGATACGTCTCAATGCAAGGACTGCACTGCCTGCGTAGATATCTGTCCAGCTCATGCATTATCTGGGGAGCACTGGCATATTGGTGTAAAGCGAGATTCTTTGGTAGATGTTTTTGCCTGCCGGAAAACCGCGCTGGAACTTTTAACAATGAGAACTGGCGGAGAGATTACAGGCAGGACTTTCTGTGGTTTGTGTATGGCTGCCTGCCCTTGGACAAAGAAGTATCTGAAAAAGTCCGATCAATAGTCTTCCTTTAATAAATCCAAAAACCAATATACCGTTAATCATCAGCTAATACACCATTCGATGTGATAAAGTATGTCGAATATCGAGTTGACTATAATATCCTGCTAATGCTTGAAGTCTACATTTCACATTTTGAGTAATCGTTAACTAGAGAGCCAAATGAGACGTACTATCGCTCGACTTCTTGCCTTACTTAAGCTTACTCTTCAAGTAGTCGATTGATACGCATCCGCTGACGCCAAGTGAGTTAGATGAAAGGGCAGTTCCTATCAAAGTCGCGAACCTTTTGAAATCAACACCCATCAGGGTAGCACTCCCAGGAAATGTTTGAACAATCTCAATGAGCTTCTCTGCGGGTTCGGCAAAGGGATTCAAGCCAAAAGAAGCGATACCGATTACCTTGTCCTCCGCAGCCTCTTCACTCATAAGTACGATTGGGCCTCCAGAGTTACCCTTGTTCATTGTGATGTCAAGCCAAGCGACTTCCCTATTGCTTCCTTGGTTAAGATAGCCCAATGTGACCCATTTTGTGGAGAGCATTCCAACAGATACAACGGGCTGATTGATGCCTAATGGAAAACCACACAAATAAACGTCGGCTCCCTCGTATACATCGGCAAATGTCCCCAGAGGTAGATAGATAAGGTTCTTAGATTTGGTCTCTAATATGCAGTAATCCTTTGAAAGTGCTTCAAGAAAGTCCCGACTCTGACATGACACATGTACAGTTCCAGCCAATTTGCTTCCGTTATTGAACTCAACCTCAATGGATGGAGAGTAGGTTATCTGGGTTTGACCTTTTGGGCCCGCTTGAACGTGCTGAACGACATGAAAACATGTGGCGATTAGTCCGGCATCGGAGATGACAAACCCAGTTCCAGACGGTTGCCCGTCAGTCAAGATACGGACGGTCGCTCTCTTGATTCGTTTGACTCTCTCTTCCATGTAACATCTCCCAAACTGCAGGTTTATGGCGGCATTCCTTCAGTCAAGTGGTCAACTATGCCTGTCTTGAGTCCGCTTATCGAGCCACCAACTATATACACATTCTTTCTGACCATCGTCGAAAACTACCCAGTACTGGCTGCCTGATTCACATCCAACGATAGTGCCCTTGCGGTCACGGAAGCTAGCCTTCTTCTCATTGCCGACCACTTTGTCACCGACGTTGAATTTTCTCCGTGCCATTTGAAACCTCGTTTTCGTGCTCATAGGAGATGCGACCTTTTACCAGTGCCTCCTCCATTATGAAACATCCGTGGGCGTTAAGGCAATCGGCAAACCTAGTCGGGTAAACAATTGTCAGGATTGTGTAGCCCATTCCTGCCATTAGCACAACGTCCGCCTTTATTTAGGAAAGTCTGATTGATTCGAAGAAAATAGAATTTGCTCCAACGCCCATATTGAACCTAAATAAATATTTTAGCAACTGGGCTTGGCATCCTAGCAAGAACGAGGGAATTACATTATTCAAACGGAATTCATTCTGATAACGTTAAGGCTTATCCAGACTCCCCACTACTTGACTTTGACGGTGACTGGAAGACTGCCGAAGATTTTCCCCTCATACTCAAGCTGGATTTCAAACGGGTACTCGCCACGTTTAATCCGTGAATCAATGTGTATCACCAGTATGACCCGCGATGACTTTTTATCCCGACCGCCGATGCCGCCATACATCTCCCCATCCCGCGCAATCGTAATGCCTTCAGGATGATTGACAGGAGGCCGCCCCTCAGGGCGATAGGTTATTTTAAGGGGGTCTAGCAAGTCCGGCGCGTTTCTCCCAGAAAGAAAGATGATATTGTTTCTTGTCTGGCCGGCTCTGGTCTCGATATAATCCCGGTATTCGATGTCAATGGTGCCGCCAAGAACCTGGAGCGTAACTTTTGTCTGCTTGACAGGCGGCCAGTCGCGCTCTCCCTGCTGGTGGACATTTGCCCGGTAAGTGATTCCTCCCGGCGGGGAAACAATATCATCATTAGCGGGTCCCTGAGGTCCAGGTGAACAGGAGACAGATGCCAATATGGTTGCTAGAATCATTACATTCAAAATGAAGAGTTTCATTCTTCTCATCCCTTCGTCTTCGGTACTTAAGAGTTGACCTTAGTCTCAAAACCAGTGACTCCGCTTAGTTGTTCTTGTTTCCTGTAATGAATATATATAAGCAAGGAAAGAAAGTCAAAATAGGAAAGGGGGCACAAGGTTAGTATCTATGATGAAGCTGCCCTGCGCCCCGTTGAGAGAGGTTTACATACTGGGAATGTCAGTTAGCTGTTTCAAGTGTAACATTAAAATCCGAGTTGACGACCACGTTAAGACTACCGCCAGGTTCTTGTTCGTACCAGTCGATGTCAACCGAGTTGGCTCCATAGAAAAAGCTCATATTATTGAAGTTTGTATCTCCCGGCAGGTCGTCACCGTCGTCGTAAACCCAGAGTCCTTCAAGCGTTACATATGTCTCAAGATTACTGGTTCCGATAATATTAGTGTTTATACTTGTCCATGAGCCGGTAGTATGGTTACTGAATTGGATTGTCCAATTATATCCATTGTGAGACATCGTTCCCCTGATTTCATTTCCTGTGGTCGCGTTAACGCCTGAAGACCTGTATCCTGTTCCGGCATTAACGTACCAGGCAGCTCCCGTCCAGCGGTCGCTATGAAGATAGTTCCACTCCAACACAGGTTGAATAATCTTGCCGCCGCCGCTAGGCTGGATACCATGAAAAAGGTAGACCAGGTCATAATAGTTAGGATTCGGAGGGTCAGACGGTACGTTCCACCTTGCGTGAAAGTAGTCAAGATTAGAAACTGACAAATCTTCTGCCCATTCTATCCAACCGTGAAACGAGGAAAGAGTCCCGGGTATCCCGCCCCCAGCTTGGTCAATCACCGTTAGCACCCGGACCCCATCTGAATATACATCACTTATATTCCCAGTGACATCAATAAAGGCTCCCGATGGAACGTGATGGACGTGAGTTGCTGGTAATTTGCCTGCAGGAGTCGCTATGAGGTCCGATTCTTCATCTAGCGCGGATAAAAAAAGCGCTTTGTCCGGCCCAAAAACCCGTGTTACACCATTATTAAGATGATAAATGACTGAGCCAATGGGAATGCTGTGGACGTCACTTCCGGTTTCAGGACTAAGCGGCTTATGGATTTTTTCGAAGCTTTCTTGAGCAAAAACGGGAACCATGCTCAAAACAATAAGGCTGATTGCCAAAATGACAAAAAAGCACAGGCGAAATATCTTTTTCATTGATTTCCTCCAAACTTATTTCAATCACTGAAACAACCTGAAAGGTCATTTGTTCATAGGATATCACCTCCTTTCCCTATCTCAGGGGTATCTGACCTCTTGCCTTAAATACTCTACCAAACGCAGATGAATTTTCGATGAACAGAAGATGACAATCCGATGAATTTTGTATCGTACCAAAGTACCCCTACTAAAATGGTCAGAGGGTTTCACGCTCAAAGAGGAAAAGGATGTATTTTGTGACACTTGTCACTTATACCGTAGGGCTTATAATTAATTGGGTGACACAAATGAGAACGCTAATTATCGCTGATAAGCTGACTTCCGATACGCTCAAGAGGCTCGCTCTTCAGGAAGGCCATGTCACCGAAGTGACCAGTAACGGTGAAGAAGGCGAGTACCTGGCGCTTCATAATGATTATGACCTGATAGTGATAGCGATTACGCCCCCCGGGATTGATGGGATAGGGATTTGTAAAACTCTGAGAGCCAGAGGGATTGACACACCAGTCCTGGTACTGGCTGAAAAAGGACATGAGAACGAAGGAATAGAGGCACTTAACGCCGGTGCGGATGAATACGTCTGCAAACCAATTGCTT
>Ga0315296_10002118_pt1 | contig 17083 bp, 13 predicted proteins | sample YL17G14_18_MG_FD_203921 | JGI IMG/M metagenome (GOLD analysis project Ga0315296, IMG submission 203921) | Sediment microbial communities from Yellowstone Lake, YNP, Wyoming, USA - YL17G14_18 | ecosystem: Environmental > Aquatic > Freshwater > Lake > Sediment | place: USA: Wyoming | collected... | reverse complement strand
TCGTCAAAGCAGGAATGTACCAGAGCAGGAGCGCTGCGATTAGAGCGGCAGTGCGTGATATGCTCAAGAAGGAATTGTGGAGAACAGAAGAAACCTAGTCAGACGCTGCAACTGAACGGCGCAAGTTTTCTGCTGATTTTGCTGGATTATCACTTTCGTATATGGACCTACCAACTATGGCGTACTTTGCCCCGGCTTCCAAGGCCCTGCTGAGGCTTCCACCTTGGACCCCTACTCCTGGAGAATATATCGGGATTCCATCACCAAGAATTGCGTGGGCTCGAGTGATCGTCTCTGGGAAGGTTGCGCCGACAATAGCGCCGTCTGCCCCCCATTGAACCGCCCTCTGAGCGAAGACTTCAAACTGGGCCCTCTTTTCACCCTTCTCATCCAAGACCGTTTGACCGTAGCCTTCGCTCGCGCCACTGTGGCTCATGTGGACAAGTAACAGTACTCCTCTTTGCTGTGCCTCGGCAATTCGAAAGACAGGCTCTAGTCCGTCCTTGAATCCTGCAAATGGGTTTGCTATCACGGCATCAAACCCGGCAGAGAAGTACTGAGAAGCGATGAATTCGTTGGTGTGTCCGATGTCGTTAATCTTCGCATCCATAATCACTGGAATATCGTGCTTGTGAACCTCCTCGACCAACGCGGCCACGCGATCATGCAACCCGAGGGGAAGGACGATCTGATGATTGAATTTCACCGCACAGACGGAACGAGAAACCGATCCAATCAGTTTCAGAGTATGCTTGAACAGAGCCTCTCTGTCTTCGCGCGCCAGGTCAAGCGCCAACACAATAGGCGACTTGTTGCGTGCTGCGGCATCGTCGATGAACTGCCTGAATTCCAACTTGGCTTACGCTCCGCCTGTTTCAAGTCTTTCGAATGTTCCCAAATGCCTACGGAAAGATCGGGAAATCCTTCACGTCCACTATCTTTGCGTAGAACCCTTTCGCGTCGGAGGTGTTGCTTGTGTAGTCGATTCGTTCTCCTGAGGGTTTCGAGGCGCCGTACTTGATAAACGGTAGGGGAGGCGGTTTCTCTTGAGTAACGTAGAAGAAGACCGGGAGCGCATCTGCCTCATAGTAGTGTTCGAATGGTATGCATGTTCCAACTATGTGCTTGCCATTGCGAGAGAAGTGCCAGAGTGGGAAGACTGTGCCTTCGCGCATTGAGAGAGGAACGAGCGTTCGCATTATGGAATTGATGTTCTCGACCTCAGCGAGCATTGGCAGTGGCGGTGACGGGAATTGCCCGTCCAAGCATTCGAGGAATTTCTGCGGCAGGCTCTTGACCTCGATGAACGAGCCGAATCGGTATCTGCTGTCGTCGGCGTCGTCTGTGAACATCCATTCCTCCCCCTTCGCAGAGTCGCTCTTGTAGGCGAGGAAGGGTTTCGGGGGAGAATCGGCATAGGTGTAGGCCAGTATCGGTAGATCGCCGTCCCAATACATGTACGCAGTGAACATCCCGAGTACGTGCTTACCTTTGTGCTTCAGATGCCACAGTATTTGTGAACCTTCAGTGAGAGCAAGTGCGAGTCTCGAGAAGTTGAGCACGTCATTGACTTCTACGGGCACCGGCGGCTTTATCGAATTCAAGAACAGCGCTTCCTTGACGACGTACACAACAACGGAGCGATAGTTAAGTCTGCTGTGATTCATGTTGTCCCTGAATTGCGAACAATCGTCAGAACTCACCAGCTCAATCTAGAACCTGTAAACCGCCAACTCCACCAACCAATCTAACGGAATAGATCCTGCCTGGCAGGCCTAACCAACTGTCGTGCGCTTCCACGAGCCCGAGGACGCGGGTACCCTCTGATTATGCCCACAGGGATCCCATCGACCTTGTTCATAACGAGCTCGGCTGCACCTGCAAGCTCGTCCGCCACGGCCATTCTGGTCACTGAGAGAGCGTAATCGAACATGTCCCTTGTGCCCCGGTAATCAATCCACGGCCTCATGCCGGAAAGACCGATAGCAACGTTCGTCTGCCCCAGTCTCCAGGGCCTGCCGAAAGTATCCGATACTATGACCGAAACCACCTTACCCGTTCTTTCTCTAATCTGTTTACGTATGCGCCGTGCCGAGCCGTCGGGATCCCTTGGAAGTAACGTGACAACGCCCTGGCCCTCGACGTTTGATTTGTCGACGCCGGCGTTCGCGCACACTAGACCATGTCGGGTCTCCACGATTAGGTGCGCGCCCCGTCGTCTCACCACACGCTTCGTCTCACGCAAGATGACTTCAACGTGACGCGGATCCTTCTTCATTGCCCCTGCAATTCTCTTGGCCTTCACTGACGGCTTGACATCGCCAAGAGAGACGAAGCGTCCTTCTGCTTTGGAGACAATCTTCTGCGCCACGACGACTACGTCGTTGTTCCTCAGTTGGACGCCTTGTCTGTTTGCAGCAGTGACGATCATTCTTCCGAGGTTGTCGCCAGGCCTGACCTGTGGAATATGCCGTAGCCCGAGTACAGTGAGAGAGCCTTTCTTCAATATCTGCCACAACCCAGATTCTGATGCGTCATTTCGCGCCTGAGAAGAACGACTCGAGCTTCTTCACTCCGACCAGGTCTTCAAACTCAATTTCAAGCGCATCGAGAACCTGCTCGAAAGTTGATCGGAGATACTCCATGTACTTCTGGATATCTATGTCGTCGATCTTCGCGAGCTGGACTGGCTTCACTCCTTGCTCTCCGATCACCTTGACGAATGCTATGAGCTCACCCGATTTGACTTCCACGCCCCTGTCCTCAAGTTGTTTTGCGGCTTTCACATGTTGAGGAGTTGTCTTCTTGTAGCTTCCCGTTTCGCGTCCCATCATCACTGTGAACGCCAACTCCTCAACAGTGTACTGCCGGTTTCGCAGTTTGAGGTAACATCCTTTCACGATCTCCGTTATCCGAGCCTTCGCGTTCTCAAATTCGTCCGGACTTTTCACATCGCTGAGGATGCGAACCATGTCGTAGAACGCATTCGTCAGGAATTCAGGAATGTGTCGCTTCTTTCCGGTTAGACCTTTTATGTCCACACTCCCGTCAGGCTTCACGCCGAGATAGTTCTTCTTTCTGGAACTTAAAGCCAAATATCGGTAGTTCTTGTCCACTTCAAGTTCCATACGGAGTAACGACTTCGACCAATCAACGAGCTTCTTCAGTGCAATCTGGTCTGGGCTCTCGAGAAAGAGCGAGTCAGTGTCCCCGTACAAGACTTCGATCCCAAGTTCCCGCGCCTTTTCCAAGGTCTGCGAGATCGCGTACCGTCCAATCGCAGCTGTGGCCTCCGCCACCGGCGGACAATACAGAGCGAATCTGTCAGCTCCAAAGACACCGTAGCTTTGACCGACCCATCCTAGCTTTCCGTTGCGACCGGCGTAGATCGTGTGGTTGTTCTGAGCCGTTACGCAGTAGACATCCAATCCAGTCGCCGCGGTGATTCTGAAGTTTCTGTTTGATATCGTGTGATGACTTCTACGGTAGAGTTTGATTCTGTGGATGCGGCTGCTTCCTCGCAACTGTTCAATTCTCATCGAAGATTGTATTCCAAGCGTAAACGCCAGATGCCGGAAGTCGTCCGCAAGTCCCTCGGAGACTGTCGAGTAGTATCCCCTCTTGATGTTCCCGTCGCCTAACATCATAGTCTCGAAGACCATCTTCCTCAGCTCCACGGGGGCTGAGAAGACAAAGTCAGGAAGATGCTTCTCGTGGCTCTCCGTGCCGCACTTGTCTCGCAAGAATTCGGCAATTACTCGAGAACTGAACGCTATGGCTCCGTCCCAAACCTTTGGTCTAAGCCCTAGCCTTTCAATGGTTGAACTAATGCGCCTGCGATTTGTATGGTGCTTTGGATCTTGCGATACTACTATCCTCGCGAACCTGAACCCTCTCTTGTTCTTCCCGATCTGTATGCTTCCTTCGCTCACGTACCAGCCGATCAGTTCAAGCAACGCAGTAGGGTCGAAAGACCATGGGCCATGCGCCCCATGTCCTTCGAAGTTGCTGAGTCTAAGCGTACAATTGTGCAGCGTCTCAAATTCCTCCGGAGAATCAGCAATCGAATCGATTACGTCCCTGCTGGCCCTGTAGTACCGCCGTACTTTGCTGTGTGTCAATGTGTCAGCGAAGTCGTAGTGACGGAATCTCGAACTTCGAGAAAATCTTCGTTCCCACGGCCGGTTCGGTCTTATGATTATCAACTTCTCATCTTTGGGAATCTGAGGCCAAAGGCTAATCCGTTCATAGACGCCCCCGTCGTGAGCTGCAGTGTTGACCTCCGGGTGGCGAAACAGGTATCGTCTACCTGCCCGAGAAGCTTCACCCAGTGCCTTACGCTTTGAAAAGCGGATCACCGCTTTCCCGGATTGGTAGATGCGCTGACCGATATACAACTCATGATTGTCTGTGACTTTCCAATCGACATGGCGACTGGAAATCTCGACTAGAGGGCCGTCGTAGACGAAGTGTTGGCACTCGATGATTGGCTTGACTTCTACCTTGCCCGACTTCTCGTTCAGTGTATAGATTTCTTCGCCTATCTTCAGATCGGTTACCTTGCGCTTCCCAGAGGGTGTGAGAACCTCAGTATCGCCGGTGAAACACGCGTTTAGTACAACTTTCAGTGCATCCGCGACGACTTTGTACCAGCTCAGTTGTGTCTTTGGGAGGCTGGGATCCTTCGAACGTGGCTTGTACCAATTCACACGGATATCTCTCAGGGAGCCGATCAAGAGACTCTCAAGAGCCCTCGTCTTCTTGCAGACCCAATGCGATGTTCCGGGGATGAGGTTCTGCTTGCATTCCTCATCTGTGTGAGGGCAGCGGATCGTTTCGTAGCCCAAGTTCCAGTTTCTGATGATGGAGGGGTACAGCGAGGCAAAGTCGAGGACCGCCACATTGAAGTGGACGCCGGGGCGAGGCTCGACAACGATGGCGCCCTTGTACTTCTTGCCCTTTATGACCGCCTCGGTCGTTGTACCTCCTTTGAACTCCTGGATCTCATCAGCTCGCGGGATGAAGTACCCTCGTTTTCGGTGGTGACAGTACATAATACTGCGAATCCAGCTGGAGACACCTTGTCGAGACACATCTTCCAGACTCATGTAGCTGATCCGTGAGAGAGCTGTAACGAGTTTCATTACAAGGTCATCATCGATTCTAGTCAACTCCAAGGTGATCTCGGAATCATTCAGACAATAAGTGGCTAACTCACCGTAGTCGAGCTCAGAGACCGGCGCAGACGTCTCGATCTTTCCTCTTCCGAGAATGGCTTCACTAACTTCGCCGAGGGTATTCTCACGGTATTTTTGACCGAACGCGTAGATCTGTATCGACCGATTGAAGAAGAACTTGTACAGGTCGATGTGGACGCCATGCGTTACGTAGCCGACGTCCCGTCCCATCTCTATGGGGATTTCTTCTTTGGCGAGACTTAGATTTTGAGCTCGATGGTAGAGGTATCTGAGGTCGAAGTCATCTCCGTTGAACGTGAGGATGACCGGATACGCGATCATGGCCTTGAAGAGTTCGACGAGGAGTTCCTTCTCCGTGCTGTAGAATTCTATGGAGGCGTTTTTCGGAAACGGGGTTGTTCCTTGTGTCTTGCCCTCCTTGCTCAGGAGAAACACGTGCTCATGACCATCTGACCCGACGAGGCTGGCGCATATCACTTCCTGATCAGCCATTTCTGCGTCTGGAATCCTGTTCGCTACTGGAGAGAATACCTCTATGTCAATTGCAGCTCTCAAATAGGTTGGCACAGGACACTCGAGAAGGCGCATCCATTCGAGCGCTAGCTTCCTGTACTCGTCTGATTCGGTTTCGAGCATCTGTTCTACTCGGGCGGTCGCTTCTTTGGGGAGCGAATACTCGACTCTCCTTAGGGCGCCTCCTCTTACCTCATACATCATACCCGGCTCGAGACCATTGTCGTAGATGTAGTTCTCAACGTACTTTATGTCAGCCTCCCACGCCCGGATAACATCCCGTATCGAACCGACCGGCTTACCTCCTATGGTCAACGGGTCTTTCGCAACAATCATGGTGCGAGTCGTTCGCTGGCAACGAAGCGCATCGTACTTCTGCGCCACGTCGAACTTCTCAAATCCGGGATTCTTCGAAATGGCGTCGATAGATTCGAGTTCCTCCTTTGACTTGTCTGAGAAGCAGTAGGGTCGGTGGTTCGAGGTGTCGTACCACTCATAGATACGATGGCTCTTTGGTTCATACAGACGAAGATAGCAGCTGCGTTTCTGGCCATCATAACCTATCGAGACGAAATATGATGGGGAAATCTCCGAAGGAGCTGCCGGGGTTCTCAACTCAGCCAAATCTGAAGATCTCGGCCTCAGTCTGTGTTCCGGGACCGAAGGAACGTACTGGTCGAGTGTCTGCATCCAGCGAAATGCTCCAACGTACTTGGGACCCTGCTCGAATAGAAATCGTTTGTGTCATTAGCTTCCTCACGGTTCGTTCTGGGACCCGCACGGATCCTCTTTCCGGGACGTTGCCTTGCATTGACACTTCGTCTAGGCTGGATGTCTGACCGGCTGCCTGCTGGAATCTGCAAGCACTTATAGTGACAGAAGACCAGTTGGAACGACTTAGTCCTTGGGCAATGTCAGCTAGTTACTGAGCAGATGAGAATAGTGCAAGACGCCGTCGCTTTGGCCATCGAAGCGTTGAGCTGGATGGAACACGAAGGTTTGAGCGAACGAACCGCATTCGCAAGAGCCTCAAAACAACTCGGAATCACTAGGACGGATCAGTTGAGAATGGCCCAGTTACTCATCATGGAAACGACCCGCCGCCGAAGTCTCATAGATTACCTCATTCTGGCGGCAATTGGCGGACAATATGATCTCGACTCTCTCCAGCATGGTATCGCGAGCTTCTTTAGGTTGTTTTGCTATTGGACGAAGTTTCACATGGCTGCTGAGCATGATGTGATTCGCGTCTTGCGTGCCGCGCGCTCCGCGCTTGGGTGGAGAGCTCTGCAGCCGATCGAGCCCGTACTGGGACGGATCCTAGCCTTGGACATCTCTGAGGAGATGGGCAGACTGCCTCACGACGAGGCCGAGGCTTTGAGCCTTTTTCATCCCGCTTGGTTCGTCTCCGCGTCTACATACCTGCTTGGAAGACCGACAGCTTTGAAGTTGATGCAGCGAAACGCACGCCGAGCCTCGTCCTACATTCGAATCAACACGCTGCGCGGAAGCGAGGAGGCCTGTCTCCGCGAGATTAAGCAATCGGGAATCGAGGTGGAACCCGTACAGGATCTCCCGCTCGCCTTCAAGGTCCTGTCTTCTAGACGCCCAATTGTGCAGACGAAAGCCTGCAGACATGGGAGTGTGGTGGTTCAAGACAAGGCCAGTATCCTCGCGAGCGTAGTAGCTGCCCCTAGGCCAGGCGATTCAGTTCTCGACTTGTGCGCAGCACCAGGAGCAAAGACCGTGCATCTAGCCCAGCTAATGGAGAACAAAGGCATCATTTATTCAATCGACAGGTCCTCAGCAAGGATGAGTTTCTGGAAGCGAGAGGTCTCTCGACTTGGGGCCAAGATTGCATGCCCACTGCTCGCGGATGCCAGCAAACCGCTTCCGACAGGCATGCAAGTCGATGTCGTTCTCTTGGATCCCCCATGTAGCAATACTGGAACCTTCTGGAAGTCACCTGCCGAAAAGTGGACTGTCACCCCGGAACGCGTGCACGCGCTCGCACGGACTCAGCGGGCAATGCTGGAGAACGCATCGCGGTATGTACGCGAAGGAGGCACACTCGTCTACAGCACGTGCAGCATTCTCGCCGAGGAAAATGAACGTAACGTCAACAGTTTCCTAACCGTGAACCCAGACTTCAGAGTCGTTGACTCAAGCCCGAGGATAGGTCTTCCAGGCCTCTATGGCTTAGAAAGGGGCCAGCGCTTGTACCCTCACATCCACGATTGTAACGGTCATTTCCTGTCAAAGCTACAACGAACTGACTAAACCTGTTTTCCCACTGTCTTGCTTCTTGCCGCTTCTGTCGCGCAGATTGCTTCGAAGAGGACCTTCGCCGCCAACGCTGCGGTGACTCCGTTGTCGCAGGGCGGGGACAGCTCAACGAGGTCTAATCCTACGAGCCTCTCGTCACAGATCCCTGTCAGAATGGTGAAGAAGAGATCAGGCCACATGCCGTCCGGCTCTGGATTTCCGACTCCAGGAGCGAACCCCGGGTCGAAAACGTCCATGTCAACGGTTACGTACAGCTTCCCGAATTCGGCGACTGCTCGCCGAACAAGACGTGCGTCTTCTTTCACATCATGCCGGTTGAGGTCACGCATCGAAAGGTGCTTCACATGGTTCTTCTCCATAAAGTCCAGCTCTTCCTTGCAGAGCGCTCTCATCCCAATATGCACGACCTTGTCTGGCCCAACAGTCTCGATTGTTCGTCTGAGGAAGGTTGCGTGCATTAGCTTCTCGCCCATGTATTCGTCCCGCATGTCTGCGTGCGCATCAAAACATATGATGCCAACATCGCTCGGGAGGGAACGAATTGCGCCGAACGAGATTGTGTGCTCGCCGCCGATGGCCACAGGGATCTTTGAGGCCTTGAGGATCTCGATCTCCACCGCTGACAGTCGGCGCATCGTCTCATCGACGGAATCCACCACATGTAGATCTCCTATGTCGCAGATCTGAACGTCCTCGAGGTCGAATCTGGAACGGGGACTGTAGGTCTCAATGTTCAACGAAGCATCTCGAATGGCCGCCGGAGCGAACTTGGACCCCGACCGGTAGGTGCTTGTCTTGTCGAACGGTACACCGAAGACAACGAATCTCGCCTCGTCAAAGGGTTTCCCGAATCCCGAGAAGATCTGGGACGGGGAAACGTGCAGTTCAATCTGGTCTGGGGTCAAGATCACCAACTCGCACAGTGCAACGCCTCACACTCCTCCCCGCGCTTGAGCTATTTGCTTATCTTTGGAAGAGACTCGGCACCCGATGTAGCCCAACTCTGCCGTTACTTGCGGTTGGACGGCTGAGAGCAAGTTGAACTCGGCCGTCGGTCGAAGAGGGGAAGCCCTGATTGGCGCGCAGCTCGGAATGATGATTGCACCAGGCGGAAGGGTCCTCGGACTAGACGCACTCCTACACAGGAAGTTCACGCGAGTACCACTCTGGTAAACCACACCACTCCTCATTTTTCTGTTCGTCAGCTACGGCAGCATCTAAACCAACATGCCACCCCATCTGACCGTTGCTTCTGTCTTGGCATATGCAATTGCGACTGTCTGGCTCGGGATCCACGAGCTGAAGGTGTCGAGGAGCGGCGCGTCCTCAAGAAGTGAAAATGATATACGTGACCCTGCGTTATGCGTCCGACCGTGAGTTGAAGACGTTGGCTGGAAAAGCAGGTCTAGAGCGCACTCATACGACAGGACTGCTCGTCGCCAGTGCGATATTCTTCGTCCTAGGGGCCTACGGACTTGTATTCTCTGCCCTCTACGATCCGGGACTGATTCCTCTCATAGCCCTGAGTGTTGTTTCACTTCTAACCGGCATCGGAGTATTTCTGAACCGCCGCTTTGGATTCTGGCTCACACTGCTGCTCTTCCCACTTGGAATCGTTGAGGCAATTGCGACGCTTCTTTACTCGGTGACACTGTCCGGCTGGTACACGAATAACTTGATCGCGGCGTTCAATGCATCGCTCATCCTGTACGCGGTGGGTTTGGTCATCGCGCTTCTCTTGGTAGTAGACAGGCGAAGCCAGCTCAAGTAGCGCCGAGTCATAGTTTGAAACGAAGCCTCAGGATCGTCTTTAGGAAGTCGAAGATATCTCCACTCGAGAGCTTCGACTTCCCCAGCTGACGTTCATGGAACGTAATGGGTACCTCTTCGATCGACAGGTTCTGCTGCGTACACCTGTAGAGGATTTCAACTTGGAAGGCATACGCCTTGGTGCCGGCATCTGCGTACCCTATCTTAGTGAGAGCCTCCCTGGTGAATGCTCTATAGCCGCTTGTTGCATCTTTCACAGGTAGGCCGAGAATCATACGAGTGAGGAAGTTCGCACCCCAACTCACGACCTTTCTCCTCATGGGCCAACCGACGATGCGCCCTCCTTTGATGTATCGTGACCCAAGCCCAACCCCGCCTGAGCGTTGAGCCGCCTGCAGAATCGCTGGAAGATAGGCGGGATCATGTGAGAGGTCAGCATCCATTTCAACGACTAGACTAGTTGCGTCGTCCGTCAGCGCTTCACGGAATGCATCTTTGTAGGCGCTCCCGAGACCCAGCTTTCCTTCTCTGTGAACTACTTTCAGATTCTGATGCTCCTTCGATAGCTCCTCAACAATATCACCAGTTCCATCTGGGCTCGAGTCGTCGACGACAAGTACCCATCCGTCTATCTTGTTCTCCTGTAAGACGCGAAGAAGTGTGGGGACCAGTCTCGATATGTTCTCGCGTTCGTTGTACGTGGGAACGGTGACACAAACTCTTGGCATTCAGCCCACCCTCATGCGTCTGTCTTTGAGCCAGTTACATAGCCTTGTTTTGGTGTTCTGTAGAAGTATGTGGCTCTGTTGAGGAAACCATCTACTACGGCTCTGGCGCTTGTCAGGAAGATTCCAACGGAAAGCGCCCCCAAGTATGCCAAGTCCAACACACGCCTCATCCTGCGCGGCCAATCATCCGTGGCTCTATACACGGCAACAGTGAACATCGCCAGCGGTGCCGTGTAGATAAGCGCAGACATCACCACAGTGAAACCAGCCCAGGCATTATGCCAAGGTCCGTTCAATATGAAATGCAGCGGGAACACGAGACAGTACAGCGCCGCAAGAACAACGCCGAGAGCAATTAGTGGGGAAGCTGCATATCCCGAAAGGTAGATCAAAGCCTCCAGCTTCTGCATCAGCGATATCTGATCTGTTTTGATCAGGCTCCGTAGGTGTTTGCTCAGGCAACCCGCGAAGCCGCTGGCCCATCTGAACTGCTGTCGACGAAGTATCGCAAAAGATGCGGGAAGCTCGCCAGGACATTCAATGGATCTATCATAGACCCAGCGCCAACCACGCAACCGTAGACGTATCGACAGATCAAGATCCTCAGCGAGCGTCTGGGAACTCCAGCCTCCTACGTCAATCACAGCGGTCCTTCTGAATACACCACCGCTGCCACTGAAGTGCGTGAGAAGATCTGCCGAGAATCGAGCCTCCTGATCAACGAAGGCGTATGCGTCGATCCCCAAACCAAGCGCACGCGCTACCCATGAATTCACATCGTGCAAGTAGCTCTGACGTGCCTGTGCGAATGCTATCATGTTGTCAGAACACAAGTACGGAACGATTCTTAGAAGAAAATCAGGAGCAGGCATATGATCGGCGTCGAAGAGCACGAAAAGCTCGCCTTTGCTCCCGTCCAGAGCCGCCTGCAATGCGCCTGCTTTGAACCCTTCGCGCTTCTCCCTGTGAATGACGGTCACGAGTTCCGGATGCCTCTCTTGATAGGATTGAACGAGTTCCGTTGTCTCATCAGTTGAATCGTCAACCACTATGACCTCTAGCTTGTTGCGAGGATAGTCGAAAGCAAGGACTGAATCAAGCAACCGCGAGATCACTTGCTTCTCGTTGTAGACAGGCAGATGAACTGATACAGAAGGCCAAACATACGGAGTTGAGACTGCCGGAGGAGTCTTTCTCCGAAACGCCAACAACGTTAGCATCCAGGCATGGGCGGCGTAGATTCCAAGCAATCCGGATACGATCACGGAAAGGATTAGGATAATCTGTTGCGTCAGACTGAGAGATTCAAACGCGAAGGCCGACAGGAGACTCCACCAATCTACAACCGACACATGTCACCGCGTCGGAATCTACATAAGAGTTCCGAGAAGTCACTTTGAACGTCTCAATCGACTCAGTTCTAGTTGGATGAGACGCCAGTATTGGGTCCTCAAGCACAAGCAGAAGCGTTCTTCACGAATGACCTTGCTGGCAGGTCCGAGTTCTCTTGATAAGCGTGTTGGGGTCCATTCATTGAATTCCCAAAAGAAACGACGGCTCCCTGAGGTATGCTCATGAACCTGACTATCGGGGTTTGTGCCTACAACGAAGAGAGGAACGTCAAGGAGCTGCTCGGCGATATCCTGAACCAGAAGGGCCTGCCCCAAAATGTCAGAGTCATCGTAGTCGCATCCGGATGCACAGACAATACGGTAGGTATTGTTCGCGAGATCGCGAGCGGCGACCCTAGAGTCGAACTCATTGAAGAGAAGACTCGAACAGGCAAGACCAATGCAATCAACCTCATCCTGGCGAACTGCAGCACTGGAGTCCTCGTGCTGGTGGGTGCTGACATACGACTCCCTATGGATTCTGTCGGTGAGCTCATACGAGCGATCTCGGATGAGAGGGTTGCCGTAGTCGGAGGATTACCAGTCGTTGAGAACTCCGAGGGCGGAATGGTTGCAGGATCCGCCACGACCGTATGGCGAGTAATGAGGGACGCGATGATTGAGCTAGGCTCGAGAGGTGAGCTGTCCTTTGTCATGGGTGAGCTATACGCCTTCAAAACCGTTCTCGTTGAGCGAATCCCTCCTGAAGTTGTGAATGACGACGCCTACATGGCGACACTCGCTCGAAACATAGGCTTCAAGGTCGCCCATGCGGCCAAAGCCAACTTCGTGCTGAAGGTACCATCGTCAGTACCAGACTATGTCGCACAGAGACGCCGAGTGACCTTTGGCCACTTGCTGATCAAGGCCCAGATGGGAAGATTCGCGAACATCGAAGGAATGGCCCTTGATCACACTACGATTCTTGCGCGCGCCATGATCCGTGAGGCCGCCTCACATCCGATGAGTATGATACGAGCGATGTTTCTACTAGAACTTGAGGTCGTGGTCAGACTGCTTGCCTGGCTGGATCTGCGCACAGGCAGGCAGCACACATTATGGAACACAATTGCGACTACCAAATAATCAGGCTACTTGCTGACGTAACACATCGGACATGTGACTAACGGACGCCTTCCCTTTGATGCTGCCTTGACCAGCTGAAACCCGCACTTGCTGCACTTCTGGTTGAGCAGAGTCAGCGTCCCAAGCTGCGGAAGCGGAAGCGTAAAGCTGCATCCTCCTTCCCACTTTCCTAGGCATCCAATGAATCTCTTTCCACTCTTTCGACTCTTCACAACCTGCAGCCTTCGACCACACTTCGGGCACGGAACAGATAGACTCAATTCGGAAGCGCGTGCCTGCGCGATCATGTGGCTGAGCTGCTCGCCGACCTCTTGCTCGTGCGTCTTCAATTCGTCCATAATGGGTTTCAGATGATTGATTGCTTCGTTAACAACTCGTTGCTTCTCTTCTTTTCCAAGCTCGATGTTCCCCATCATCTCCTCGAGCTCTCGTGTGAACCCGACGTCAAGGACCCTGGGGCAGAACCTCTCGAGGACATCAACAATCTGAATTCCAAGAGGAGTAACTTCGATCCTGTCTCCGCGGATGTATGCTCTCCGAACCAGGGTCTCTATTATCTCGGCCCGTGTCGCTTTGGTACCTATTTCGTTTGTCTCCATTTCTCGAAGCAGACTGTTTGGGTTGAATCTAGGTGAAGGTTGCGAGAACTTCTCAACTGCCTTCACTGACAGGAACTTCACGGGAGTTCCTTTACTGAGCGGAGGGAGATTCACATCCTCAAATATCGCGTACGGCTTGTAGAAATCAATCCAGCCGGGGGCCAGAATGTGAGAACCCCTCAAGTAGAATCTGAGGCCGTTCACCTTGATTGTAGCCTTTACTGTCCCTCGTGTTGCTGACGATGCAAAAGTCGCCATGAAGCGCTTGACGATCAAGTCGTACAACTTGGATTCTCTCGGCTCAAGAGATCGCTTCGGAAGCGTGCCGGTTGGATACACTGCCGGATGGGCAGGATCGGTCTTCTTTCCCTCATTTGGGTGGAGGCCCCGCAGACTCAACAGTTTCTCCGCAGACTGCGCGAAATTCGGGTTTTTGCTGAGACCCTCGAGAACCCTCCTGTAACCAATCGACACAGGTAGCTTCTGGCTCGAAGTTCTGGGATAGGAGATTAGAGCATCAAGGTAGAGGCGCTCGGCTATTCCGAGACTGTAGCGTGGTGTCATTCCAAAGTGTCTGTATGCCTCTGCTTGGAGTGACGGCAGATCGAAAGGAAACGGCGAAACGACTTGAGTGACTTTTGATTCGACCTCCTCGACAAATCCTTGCTTACCATCTGAGAGCAATGCAACGTTCTCGGCCTCCGCTTTGAACTCGAACTTCTCGATCTCAAATTCGGCCCGCAGCGTCTCTCCATTGATTTCAACAATGGCTTGAATTTCCCAATGTGGAATGGGGACGAATGTCTCTCTTTCCAGTTCGCGGTCCACAACAAATCGTAGCGTAGGTCCTTGAACGCGTCCTGTGCTCAGAGTTGTGTATCTTCCGCTTGATTTCCTAGCCGATTCCGTTAGCGCACGGGAGAGATTGATTCCGTACAGCCAGTCAACTTCGTGGCGACAAAGACCGGCGTTGACAAGCGGGAAATCAAGCTGCGGGAGCATGTGTTCGTAGGCGTAATCTAGCTCTTCACGAGTGAGTGTGCTGAACTTCATTCGCTTCGCGTTGGCGTCAGCTCCTGCGCATGCGTGCCTCAGGATCATGTATCCAATGAGCGAACCTTCAACATCAAAATCGCAAGCATTCACGAATGCATCGGCTTGTTTCGCGATATCAGCAATGGCGTTCAGCCATCTTTCATGTCTTTCACGTCCGCGCTCGGCTGCATGAATCGGTTTCCACTCGTACTCCCAGACAGGGTACTGCCCGCGCCTGGAACTGCTGATCTGGTCCACCTTGTACAGATGGCCGAGCGCAGAGCACACCACGATTCTCCCTGACGCACGCTCGGCCTCGAACATTGGGACCCCTTTGAAGCTGAACTTCTTGGGCTCTCCCTTCGGGTGAAGCGCTTCCGCAACGTGTAGTGCTGCGTCCGGCTTCTCAGTGACAATGAGTGTAGTGGTCAGGACGCCTCCCTCTCCAGAAGAAAGTGGATGACTTCCTGCACCTTCTGGCCCGTATCAGGCATTTGCAGCACCCGTTCGAGGAATGCCTTCTTCCCCAATTGCCCCCCGTACGCCGATTTCCATTTCTCAAAGGCCGATTCCAACTGGTCGTGGGCCTGATGGTGACGCTTACAAAATCTAGAGTCCCCGACCGCAGGGATATTGCAGATCGGACAGGTGACTTGGGTCAGCAACTGTCACCAGATCCTTTTGATCGTTGAATCGAGTCGTCGTCTGCCGTATCGGGGCCCACGGGTTATCACTGCGAGTCGCTCTCACAAGGCTCGTGCTAGGATCTGCTGGATCTCGTCTTTGGTCAATTGGATAGGATTCCCCTTCGTACTGCTGGCCCGGACTGCACTTTCAACCAGTTCCGGTGAGTCCTCTGATGACATGCCATACGATCTCAGTGACGGAATGCGCAGAGACTTGCACAACTCCTCGACCCAGTCCACACCATCGCCGGGTTTGGAGTCCTCACTGCCCGTTAGGATTCGAGCGATTTCGCCATAGCGCCGCAGCGCCTCGCTTTTCAGCAGTCGCTTCTCTAGCGCTGTGATGTTGACTTCCATCGCGTAAGGCAGAAGCCGTGCGCAGATAGCACTGTGGGGCGCAGAGAACCTTCCGCCGATTGGCCCGGCGAAACCGTGCACTATCCCGAGCCCAGCATTGGCTAGTGCGAGCCCTCCGAAGAGACTCGCCAAGGCCATGTCCTCACGCGCCGCTGCGTCGTCGCCATGCTCGAAGGCACCGGCAAGCGAGCGGGCAACACGACGTATCCCTTCGCGGCAGAAGGCGTCGGTGATCGGGTTTGCTCGGTTGGAAGTGAAGGGCTCTATCAGTTGGGTCAGCGCATCTAGCCCAGTGCCAGCTGTGATTTCCGGCGGAAGGTCATACGTAAGCTCGGGGTCAACCAATGCGAGGCGCGGTAGCATGAGAGGACTCCGCATGCTGGCCTTTAGCTTGTGTTCAGCCGAAGTCAACACCGCATTACGGGTTACTTCTGAGCCGGTCCCTGCCGTTGTGGGGATGGCAATGTAGGGTGCCGATGGCCGGGTGAGCTGTTTCCCCTTGCCGATGACTTCTAGGTAATCTTCTGGATCGCCACCGTTAGCGAGCAACGCGGCGACCGCCTTACCAGCATCGAGCGCACTGCCCCCGCCGAGTCCAATGATCAGATCACAACCGGCCTTCTTCGCGTACTCCACGGCTTCGCGGATAGTAGCCGTGGTTGGCTCACCAGATACGGGGAAGGTAACGTTGTCAATTCCTCGCGCGGCGAGTTCATAGAGCAGCGGGCTGGCGCGTCGAGTAGTGCGCCCAGTCACGACTAGAGCTCGGCGGCCCATTTCGGCCGCGATAGGCCCGATCTGGCGCAGCGCACCTGCTCCGAAGAGTATGCGTGCCGCTGTAGCGAACTCGAACGACGTCTGCCTAACCCCACTCTTTGTCAGCGGGAAAGATGTTTGTGTACTTATTTCTCTCGAAGTGCAATACATTCATGTTTCCTAATATGAGGATCTCAGGAATGTCCATCACCGTGACCGTTTCGTAATGGTGGTCGGCTAATTCAGACTTTGTGTTTCGCCTGTCGTGACGAAACAGAGGAATCAAAGCCGCCTAGTCGCTGAGACGAGCGACCAGATGGCTGCAACTATGAAAGCGTACCCACATAGGAGTGCAATGATTTTCTTGAATACCTTGCTCCGATAATCGATCTCAATTGTTATTCAGGATAGATCCACGGTCAACCGGACAAAGACCGTGACTTGGCCTCGCTCATCATGTATAGCCCGAGTGCACCCAGCACCACGGCCGGAATCAGTTGCGGAGTGAGGCCAAGTATTGTCTCCCAGGGCGGCGGACAATAGCAGTAAGGCGGCTCCGCTCCCGAACGCTCAATCGGCAATGGACACACGCATCCGTACCACATGAGCGCCGTCGCCTCATTCCACAGATAACTCAGAAGGAAGAACCCCGCAACTGCGATGACGACGACACCGCCC
>Ga0315296_10002117_pt1 | contig 17088 bp, 12 predicted proteins | sample YL17G14_18_MG_FD_203921 | JGI IMG/M metagenome (GOLD analysis project Ga0315296, IMG submission 203921) | Sediment microbial communities from Yellowstone Lake, YNP, Wyoming, USA - YL17G14_18 | ecosystem: Environmental > Aquatic > Freshwater > Lake > Sediment | place: USA: Wyoming | collected... | reverse complement strand
CCGACCCGCCGCGGGTCGTGCCGCTCGCCCCGGCGGGGGTGGGGGTGCGCGTGATTGGCGGCGAGGTGCGCATTGGCGGGCAAGTCGTTCGCGTCAAAGACATGGAGCGCCTGGACATTGAGCCTGCCGAGGAGATCGAAGTTCGCGACGAGCCGATCGCTATCGCCGATGGAGAGATCAATCACTGGATCGGCGGGACTTCGCTGCCGGGGGTGCTCGACAGGCGCGCGGAGGTACGCCTGTGGGGCTGCCTGAAGCCGGGGACGCTGGTTGTCAAATCGGCTCCCGACGGCGAGCCCTATGCGAGAGGCAGAGACTACGAGGTTGATGAGACGTGGGGGGCCGTGGTGCGGCTCCCAGGGGGCCGCATCGCCGAGAAGGCCGCAGTCTATGCGTCATACACCTGTGGGCTGGAGAGGCTCGATACCGTGCAAGTTGACGCGAAGGGCAGGGTGTGTGTGCGGCGAGGGAAGAGCGACAAGGTATGCCCTCTGCCCGCAGCCGCGGAGAAGGGCTGCCGTGCGATCGCAAACATATACGTCGCGTATCATGCCCCGGCCATCAGCCGGGATCTCATCTATCCCATCGGGCCGCGCGTGAAGCCGGTAATCTCAAGCGATCCGCAGCGCTATGTGGCGCACACGCTGCGCAAGTTGCGCGCCGGCGAGCCGGTCACCGTGGTATTCCTGGGCGACAGCGTGACTGCAGGCGGCAACGCTTCCTCTCCAGCCTATCGTTTCCCCAACCTGTTCGCATCGCGCCTCCAGCGGGCGTTTCCACGCGCGCAGGTTACGATGATCAACGCGGGCGTGGGCGGAAGCAATTCCGACTTTGGGCTGCAGCGCCTGGACAAGGATGTGCTGGCGCACCGGCCCGACCTGGTGGTCGTCGAGTTCGTGAACGACATGGGCTGGCCGCGCGAGAAGATCCTTCGCAATTATGCCGAGTTGGTGCGGCGCATCCGCGCGAACGGCGAGGCAGACATCATCATTTGCACGCCGCATCTCATGGCGGGCTTCTTCATGGGGAAGTTCGATGCGGCAGCCCAGGCCTTGCGCGACTCGGCGGCGGAGAACGGCGTCGGCGTGGCGGATGTGAGCCAGATGTGGCGCGACCTGGCCGGGCAAGGGCTTCCTTATCTGACCCTTCTCGCCAACCGAATCAACCACCCCGACAACAGGGGCCACCGCCTCTTCGCCGACGCGCTGATCGAGTTCTTTCGCTAGCGTCCCCTGCGGTGCGGGCAGTCGGTCCGTGGGAGCGCACCTGGCATCCAGGGCGGGTGCCTGGTCACTGTCATTCTGAGCGAGGCGAAGAATCCCACTTCAACCCGCACCCCCCTCTCTGTCATTCTGAATCCGCCAGCCGGCGGATGAAGAATCCCACCTTGCCGCACGCCCTGCTGCGCGCGTTCCTGTGGGACCCTTCGTCCCGACCCGCCGGCCGGCGGATCGGGACTCAGGGTGACAGAAAGCCAACGTTTTGATATACGCTCTTAGGGAGCCGCGTCTTGGGAGCCGGCGGTGGGCTTGCGGGGCGGCTCGCCGCGCATGTAGAACACCTTGTCCAGAATGCGCAGCAGCGAGTTGCTCCGAGCGAACTCGGCAGGGAGTGACTCGCGATCTTGCTGTTCCAGGCGGCTTGCACCGTCGCTGCGCGAGAGCGCGCCGATAAGGGAGCCGTAGAACTTGATCCACCGGTGGTAGAGACTGGCTGTGGTTGGCGGCGCGACACGTTGGCGCTCGCCCAGTTTTCTCTGCAGACTGCTAATGCTCCTCAACGCCCGCGAATCTGCGATCGGAAGATGTTCGGGCGCGTGCCAGTGCAGGAATTTGCTCACGAAGGAATGGTGTTTCTTGTGTGTCTCACCCTCGTTGACCAGAGGGCGGAACAAGTTGGACGCTATGCGGCAAACAGCATCAGGATCACTCTCCAGTTTGACGCCACGCAGTTGAGACAGACACTCTTGGTACAGGCCGAGATTTTTCTCGTATAGCCGCTGCAGCGTCTGCAGGGTATCGATATCACCAGCGCGGTCGTAGCGGGAGACTTGTGTGCCCCACAGACTGTCAAGGAGCAGCATCGCGCAGAGGGCTTTGTCGGGCGTCAGCGCCGCGTAGGGCTGGAACTCCCGGGCCACGAGGTAGTCGCTGGCTGCTAGTGCGTATCCCAACTTCTTGTTGTTGTTAAACTCGTGAACGTCTGCGCACGCCCGATTCACGTCAAACTTTTGTAGCAGCAATTCGTCATCCATTGTCTTCCCCTTCGGATCAGCAGGATTGGCTGCCCACGTCACACCGCCTTTTTCACGGTGATGCGGATGAGGCGGATGGCGTAGTGGGCGTCCTGGCGCTGGTTCTGCATGTCGAGTTCGGAGATGTCGTTGCGGCTGCCCGCCATGATTGTTACCTTCTTGCACTCCGGCAGTTCGAAGCGCGCGCTGCTGAGCCCGGCGTCGCGCCAACTCTCGTCCATGCCCTTGTCCCACGGCTCTGCGCGCAGGTGCTGGCCCCACAGGCCGTCAATGCGCATCTTGACGCTGGTGCGTGGATACTTCCACACCAGCGGCTCGGCTTGCAGCAGGATATAGCCCGGCGGGATGCAGGCGCTGCCGATTACCGTTACCGCGACTATCGGCTCATCCTCGACCACGGTTATCGCGCCATAGGGCGGAAAGTCCAACTCGACACCGTCCGGATTGAACTCGGCCCCCGTGTAGGGCTTCGTCGCCAGCCCGTCCGGCTCGCCGCGGCCGAGTTCGACCTTGATGTTCGGGTAGTTGAAGGGAGCCCAATACTGATAGACGACTGGCATATATGCCTCGCGCGCCTGCGGCGTCCCGCTTTCGGCGAGCCGCTCGACCTCGCGCTCCGCCTCGGTCAGCCGTTCCCACGGGTCGGCTATCGAGTAGTCTCGCTCCGGGTTCCTGAACAACGCCCTCGTGATTTCTTTCATCTGTATCCCTCCTCGAAGTCAACATTCCGCACGGATTCGTCTTGGCATGCGGCAGCCCAAACACGAAGGGCAGGAGGCGATCCGCCAGCCGGCGGACTGCCCTACGATACTACTGCGCATCGCCCTGCACCACCCATTCCTCGTTGAAAGCTGCGTGCTTGATGGACTCGCCCGCGCCGGCGCTGTAACTGTAGGTAACGTGAAGCGTGCCGTCGCGCGCCTGGGTGATCGAGGGATAGGAAAACGAGCCCTTGCGCGGCTCAACTTTTTCAAGGTGCCTCGTCCATTTCCACGTCTTTCCCTCGTCATCGGACATTGACACCGCGAGCGAGTGGCGGCCTTGCACTGTGTCATTGCAGACCAGAGCCCAGCGGCCGTTTGCGAGGCGGATCACTTCCAGGCCCGATCCCGGGTTGGGCAGGTCCATGTTTTCCACAGGGCTCCATGTCAGCCCGTCGTCCTTCGATTCGCTGATGCGGATGCGCTGCTGGATTCCGTTCTCGCGCATCATCGCGACGAGAGTGCCATTGTTCTTGCGCACGATGCTAGGCTGGATATTTCCGAAGCCGATCAGGGGCTGGCTCGTGATCCAAGTCTTGCCCCAGTCGTCGGTGATCGCCATGATCGAGATTGAGAATGTGTCAGTGTAGAGTGGGAGTATCAGTCGGCCTGATGGAAGCAGCGTCGGGTGCGCGCGCGTCATCCAGCCGAGGCGGTGGTATAGTTTGTCCGACGCAAACCTGCCCACCTCGCTCTTGAATTCATCCGCCTCCGCCCGGAAGCGCGCTGCCAGGCCTGGATACTTGGCAAGGTATTGTTCGAGCGCGGTCTTCAGTTGTTGTTCGAGGTCGGCAGGCGGCGTAACGTGGATGATGTCCTGCCAATCCCACACAGGCGCGGCTTTCCCCATCTGGTACTTGGTCGAGGTCTTGCATTTCATGATCGCAGTGCCCCACTGGTTTGCGATCAGCGTTGGCCAGAAAAGCCAGAGGCGCTTCTGCGGGTCAATGAACATGCAGGGATTGTCATCCGGATAGCCCGGCGTGTCCGCCATGAGGAACGGGTTGCACCACGTCCTTCCGCTCTTCATCTTCCGCGACCCGAACACCGCCACGTCGTCTCCCTTCTCGGGGCCAACGCCGCGATACCAGCAGGCCAGCAGGTCGCCGTTGGGGCACTCGACGATGCACGATGCGTGGTTGTGGTTGCGCTCGGGCGGGAAGATAAGTTCAGCCTTGTAGAAGGACTTTGCAGCCGACGCGCGGCCGGCGCACGCGCAGAACACCAGTGCGACCAGGATCACGAGTTTCAAAGTTGCATCTCCTTTCCGGTGATGTCTTTTCTTCCGATCAGGGCGGCACGCCTGCAGGCGTGTTGGCGCGAATGGCGGGAAGGAGGGGGAAGTGAGGTGCCAGAAAACAGGCGTGGAGGGTCGCAATGGCAAAGCAGTTGCTGGCGTGCGCAGCGCTGATTATGGTTGTTGGAGGTGAAACGATGGCAGCGGAATCCTACGTCGTATGGCCGGAACTATCTTCGCGCAAGGTGTTCCGCGAGACGAGACCACCCGCGCAGCCATCGAAGACGCTCTCGATCTGCGCGGCGCAAAACGAGTATGAGGGCAGCCAGATAGTCATCACCGCCGGAAAGCAGGGCTTGCGCGATGTCGAGGTATCGTGCAGGCCTTTGCAGGGGCCGCCGGGCGCCCGGATTCTGCCCTCCCTATACAGGGTTGCCTACATATTCCTGCCTGCTCATGGGCGGGCATATCCCGACCCGCTGGCGCCGCTGACGAAGTTCGATGTGGAGCCGGGGCAGAGCCAGCCGGTGTGGTTGAGCGTTTACGTTCCGTCTGACGCGCGGCCGGGGATCTACCGGGGCGCGGTTACCGTATCGCCCCGCGACGGGGCTCCCACGAAAATAGCTATCACGCTTCGGGTCTATTCGTTTGCGATACCGAACACGCCCAGCACGCGCACCGCTTTCGGCATCGGTTATGGCGACATCGGCAGGGCGCACGGAGTCGAGCCGGGCTGCGATGCCGAGAAGCGCCTGCGCAGCGAATACTACGAGATGCTTCTTTCGCACCGCATCTCGGCCTACTGGATCCCCGTGGATTTGACTTCTCCCGAGGCAGCGCGATATCTGAGCGACCCGCGCATGACCAGTTACGTGATTCCCTATGACAAGGATGCCAAGAAAATGAGCGCGGTTGTCGCGCACCTGCGAAAAGGAGGATGGCTGAAGAAGGGGTTCTTCTACCCGTCGGATGAGCCGGTGAACGAGGAGCAGCACAAACTCATCAAGGCGCAAGCGGAGAAGGTTCACTCGATCGCGCGCGATCTCAAGGTTGTTTCGCCGTTCTTCCGCAACCCCGATTTCGCGAAGAAGTCGGTTTATGAATTGCTGGACGGGACGCTCGACATCTGGTGCGCGGTCTCCGCTTTCTTCGATCAGACGCAGGCAGAGATGCGCAAGAAGCAGCGCAACGGGCAAGAGGGCTGGTGGTATGTCTGCTGCGGGCCGGGCAAGCCATATGCGAATTTCTTCGTTGATTTCAAGGCGGTTGAGCACCGCATCCTGTTGTGGCAGCAGAAAAAATACAACATCCAAGGCTTGCTTTACTGGAGCGCGACCCACTGGCGCGGCACTGAAAATCCGTGGGAGGACATCGCGACCGTGAAATGGATAGGGCCGAACATCTACGGCGACGGGTCGCTCATGTATCCGGGTAAGCAGGTGGGATTGGACGGCCCGGTGAGTTCGATTCGCCTCGAGATGATCCGCGACGGCCTGGAGGATTACGAATACCTGTGCCTACTCGAAAAGGCGAAGGGGAGGCGCGCGGTTGACGAAGCGATTGCGCAGGTCGTAACGGACATGAAGAAGTTCACGCGCAGCGCCCCCCTTCTGGAACGCACCCGCCGCCAAATCGCCGAAACAATCGAGGCCAGCCGCCTGTGATCTTTGAGCCGTAGCCGGTCGGAGGACAGTCCGCCGACTGGCGGATTGGCTCCTGCCTACCGAGATACCTTTGAGAACCTGGTGACTTGTGGGGCAGAACCCAAGGTTCTGCCCCACGGAATCCGACTGACCGAGGAGGTGGAGATGAGCGCGAGTGATGTGAAACAACAGCGGGAGACAATATGGGTTGGCCGCAGGCTGGCGATCGTTGGCGCACTGCTGTTGCTATCCTCGATGGGACGCGCTGGCGGGGCAAGCGTGCCGGAGGGGTGCAGGCCGCCGGAGCTGGTGATCAACCGGGAGCATCCGCTCGTCATTCTCTACGGGCCGGGCACGGCGGAACTGACGGTGAAGTGCTGGAAGAACCTGCAACCCGACATCAGGCCGTACTGCGTGGTGCACATGGACCCGCCTGCCTTCCGCCCCAAGGAACGCCTTGATGGATGGCGTCGCATGCTTCGCATTGTGCAGGGGCACAATATCCCGATCGCGCTCCAGGTTGCGGGCCCCAATGGAGACTGGACAACTCCGCTGTGGGTGATCGAGACGCTGCTGAAGGAATTCCCTTGCATCAAGGTGGTGCAATTGGTGGAGGTGCGGTACGCGCACTACACGATCTTCGGCGGAGACATGGAAATGGCGATCCCGGAGACGCACCGCTATCTAGCCGAAGTGCTGAAGATGTGCGGGCGTTACGGCAGGCATCTATCGCTGCAGATCATGCTGGACATGGCGCACCTGGGCAGCGACAGGCTGTCGGCGCCGCTGAGGAAACTGTTCCGAACATACAGGCAGTACTTCCTGCCGCAAAATGAATGCATCGGGCCAAGTTACTACGCGGCCCAGTGCGCGACCTGGGGGCTGTGGCTCGCCGGCTACTGCGACAACTGGGGCATGGAGCCGCAGTGGTGGTGGTGGGTGAGGGGGGAGTCTTATTTCATAAAGCCCGGCGTCTTCGGGGTCGAAGCAGAGATGGAGGCAAGCCCCGCCGTGCTTGATGCACATGCCCATCTTTACCGCGCCTTCATCATCGAGGGCGCGCTGATGGGCGCAACCGTTTTCTCGATCGAGCCGCCGTGGACCGTGTGGCAGCAGGACGGCGCTGGGACGGACAGGCGGCACTGGGACAATGCGATCTATCCCACTCTGCGGCAGATCATCGAGCAAAAACTGATCGCGAGCAAGGAGGAGGTGCTCGCGCGGGCCAGGGTCGCATACCAGATGAGAGAGTCAAGCACCCTGCACGAGTTCGACGAGATGCTGCAGGACCTCGACTTGGAGGTGGCGAGGGGACACCTGGAACGGGCCGCATACGGCGTTCTCTATCCGCACCTGATGAAGGAGATGATCCCCGATACCGGCGGCCGCTACTTTTTTATCCCTCTGCTGCCGGTGGGAACGCCGCAAAGCCTGCTGAGCCGTTTCCAGAAGGTAATCCGCCCCGGCGAGTTGACAACCGTCCAGGGATACCGGCAACTTCTCGACCAATACTATCCTCCCACTGAGAATATCAGCGACACGTCTCTCAACAACCGGGCCTGCGTGTTGAAGTGCGGCCGTGCGATTGCCGTGATGCAATCGCGCGAGAATTTGTATGAGAAGCAGCCCTTCGCGGTCGAGTTGCCGCGCTGGATCACGGGCCTGCAAGCAAAGGCAGAGGGCGGCGGCGTGCGCCTGACCTGGGAGGCTGATCCGCAGGCGACATGCTATCGTGTCTGGAAACGGATTCCCGGAGCGAACGTATATCCTCAATGGCAACTCGTGAAGGGTGGGGTGAAGGGGAATTCGTGTTTCGTCGCGGGTACTCAAGAGGGAGCATTTGCAGTGACAGCCATGACCACCGCCACTAGACTGCTGAGCGGCACTGTGAACTATGCTGAATACCTGCTTTTCCCGGCGGACGAGAGCCCGATTGTGGAGCAGGTGGTAGTCGGCAAGGAAGGGAGCAGAATCGAGAAGGTGTCGTGGACTGATGAGTCTCTGCCGGAAAGGCAAGAGGTGTGGCGCATATTTGACGGGGTGCAGCCGGTCGCGGAGAAGTCAGCCGAAGAAGTGCTCGACGCATGGAAGGGGCTCATTGACGCATTCGAGGCGAAGGACATTGATCGGTTGATGTCCTTTTACGACCCGGAATACCGCGACAGCAATGGCTACAGCACCGAATACGCGCGCCGCGCTTACCGGTGGTGGTATCAGCGCACCGTAATACCGTATGTTATCGCCCAGGTGCGCACATGGGACACTTCGCGCGCGGCAGAGGGCGTCATCAGTTTCACCGCCTGGAACCGCTTCCGTGGGACGATGGTTTGGGATGAGCCTTTCGGGGTTCACGGCCGCGTGCGCATCCCTCGCCATGTTGGCGAACGGGTAACGTGGACGTGGAAGCGGGATGAAAGCGGCCAGTGGAAACTGATCCGCACGGAACCCGCGCTTCCGGACTTTGGCGAGATGCTCTGGAACAGCCGCGGCCACGATGTGGAGCACAAGATGGCCGAGTTCGCCGACACCCCGGAGTCGGCAACCTTGCGGTTGATGCCGTGAATAGCAGGGAACGGGCGCTGGCTGCGCTCAGGTGGGAGAGGCCCGACCGCGTGCCTTATTTCGAGCAAGGGGTGGCATCGAATGTCGCGTCCCAGGTTCTGGGGCGAAAGGCGCTTACGGGAGGAGGACGCTTCAGGCGCGATGGAATCGAGGCGACGATACGGGGTTCCGAAGCATACGGAGAATATCTGCAGCGGCACATCCGCGACTGGGGCGACCTTGCCGAGGCTTGCGAATTCGACGTGGTTACGCCGCCGTGGCACGGGGGCGGGGTGCCGACGAAGAAGTTGGATGAGAACACGTACTTTTTCGGCGACCCTGATGGTGACTGGGAGGTGCAGCGCTTCAGCCCTCTGTCCGACACCCTCCACATGGTTGACTCCAACGTCGCGCACGAGGGCATTGCCGCAATCGAGCGGCGCGTCCGGGCAACCATGAGGTCGGCCGACCAACCTCGCGACCCGCCGCGCTTCCCGGTGCTGAAAGCGCTGCTCGAGCGGTTCAAGGGACGACGGGCAGTTGCCGGAGGCGCAGGGATCGCGGTGCCCATGAGCGCGCCCTGGCTGGAGGCGATGAGAACCCGCCTGGACCTGATTGAGGACTACCTGGATGCGACAGCGCAGGCGGCCTGCAAGGATATCGAGGCCCTGGCGAAACTCGGTGTTGATCTGATCTGGGGCGGAGGAGACCTGGCGAGCAACTTCGGCCCGGTCTATTCCCCGGCAGATTTCAGGCGCTTTATCCTGCCCAGACTCAAGATGATGGTGAACACATGCCACGATAACGGCCTGACCTATTTCTTCAGAACAGATGGGTGGGTGTGGCCGATTGCGGACATGCTGTTCGAGGAATCGGGCGCCGACGGATACGGCGAGATTGACGCGCAGGCGGGCATGGATTTGGCCGAGATCAGGGCTCGCTTCCCGCGCCTCTTGCTGTGGGGAAATGTTGACTGCGCGGGCGCTCTCGTGAAGGGAACACCCGATGATGTGGCAGCGGAGACGCGCGCCTGCATTGAAAAGGTCGCTGCAACGGGAGGGCATTTTTGCGGCTCGTCCAATGTGATTCACTGCGGCGTGCCGGCCGAGAACTTCCTCGCGATAGGCCGAACCTGTCGCGAGTGCGGACGCTACTAGAGGTAGATTGCTCGATGGGAGGGCTCGCTCATGAGACTATATGGGTACCTGATATTGGTCTGCGCTGTGATGTGTCTGGCGGTTAGGCTGGCGGAGGCCGATGTGCCCTCTGTTACTGATCGCGCGCCCCAGGTAACAGAAGTCGGATTTCTTCCGCGCGATGGCTCCGCGCCTGAGGTGAATCCACCCGCGCTGGCGTGGCTCGCCGAAGAGAAGGCAATGGATTACATCGTCGAGATTTCCCCCGACCGCGCCTTTGCCGGCGCCCGCACGATTCGCGCGACCGGCATCCCCTACACGCTCTACACGCACGCGAGCGCGCTGGAACCTGGGTGGTATTACTGGCGCTACGCATACCGCACCGCTGCCAGCCAAATCTCGCAGTGGAGCCCGGTGCGCAAGTTCCGCGTCAGCACGCGCGCGGTTCATTTTCCACGGCCCGATTCGTCACTCGTGCGCGAGCGGCTGAGCGTGGACCATCCCAGGCTCTTCATCCGGCCCGACGAGGTTGATGTGCTCAGGCGCGCGGCGCAGGGCCCGCTGCGCGAGCGATGGGAGCGTCTTAGAGCGCGCGCAGACGAGGCGATGCATCAGGATGTGATGCGCGAGCCGGCGGGTTTCACGAACGGAAAGTGGAACGCCACCGAATGGCGGCGCGATTATGGCGCGGTAGTCCGCGGATGCAATACGCTCGAACTGCTCGCCTTCGCCTATCTGATCAGCGGCGAGAAGGCATACGCGGCGCGCGCAAGGGAGTGGCTGCTCGAAATCGCATCGTGGAATCCAAAGGGCGCGACGAGCGTTGCCATCAATGATGAAGCCGGGATGCCGATACTGCACATCACATCGCGCGCCTATTCGTGGATTCACGATGCGCTCAGCGAAGCGGACCGCGAGGCGATGCGCAGGATGATGCGCGAGCGCGGCACCGAAGCCTACCAACGCCTGCACGGGCGCGGCTATGAGCAGCGCGCCTACGACAGCCACGCCGGCAGAATGTGGCACTTCCTGGGTGAGGCTGCGATTGCTTACTGGGGCGAAATACCGGAAGCGGAGAAGTGGCTCGATTACGCGCTCGCGATTTTCTGGGGCTGGTATCCGGCGTGGGGAGACGAGGAAGGCGGCTGGGCCGAGGGCATTGCCTATTGGACGAGTTACATGGGGCGCGTTACGTGGTGGCTCGATGCGCTGCGCTCTGCAATCGGAGTGGACGGCGCGCGCAAGCCGTTCTTCAGCGAGACGGGGAACTTCGCGCTTTACTTCGCGCAGCCGAACTCGTCCATCTCCGGGTTTGGCGACAGTGGCGAACGCGCCGCGATGCCGGAAACCGGGGCCGTAATGAACTATCTGGCAGACGCGCTCGGAAACCCTTACTGGAAGTGGTATGCAGAGCAGTGGAAAAGGGCGCAATACGACGATACGCCCATCGGTTTCCTGCGCGCGTGGCGCATGAAGCCTGCGGCCAGCAAGCCGCCGAGCAACTTGCCGCTTTCGCGCGTGTTTCGCGGGGTCGGCTGGGCCGCTTTTCACACGGACCTCAATAATGCAAAACAGAATGTGCAACTCCATTTCAGATCGAGCCCGACCGGCAATTTCAGCCACGCGCACTGCGATCAGAATGCCATCGTCCTCGCGGCTTACGGCGAACCGCTGCTGGTCAACACAGGCATACGGCCCTGGTACGGAAGCGAATTCTCGAAACGCTACTACTGGACGACGCAGTCGCACAACGCGATGCTGGTCGGCGGTGAGGGCCAGCCGAAACTCAAGGCGGCGCGCGGGCATATCACCGCGTTTCGCGACCTGGGCGAGTGGGCTTTCGTCGAGGGCGACGCAACGCCGGCCTATCCCAACGCACGCGCGGTGGTGCGGCGCATTCTTTTCCTGCGCCCTGATTTGTTCGTCATCCACGACCACATCGAAACACCGGAACCCGTCAAGTGCCAGTTTCTGATGCACGCCAGAGCGCCGTTTGTCATCCAGGCCGGACAGCCGAGCGCCACCGTTACACACGGACGGGCGGCTCTGCTCGCGCAGTTCATTGTTCCGGACGCTCTCGCGCTTTCCCAGACCGACCGTTATCCCCTCGAGCCCGAAATGGGCAAGCCGGCTGCGGAGTGGCACCTGACTGCCGAATCGCCGTCGCCCTCGACCGTCCACGACTTCGTCGTTGTTCTGGCCGTAGCGCGGGCCGGACAGCCATCTCCGGTTTCTGATATCGAGCGCGTTGGCGCGCTCGGCCTTCGCTTCCGGTGGCATGGCCGCAGCGTCTCGTTAACATGGGCGCCCGATGGGCGCACGAGCCTGAAGCCGCCCAAGCACGCGACAGCCATTCGCGCTCATGACGGACTGGTTCGCGCGCTGCTCGAAATGAACGAGTAAGGCGCGCCGGAAGAAAGAGATGATTCGCCTTGCGTTCATCGGCGGCGCGGGAGCATATCATGCGCGCGCATTTGCGGGGCTGATCAACGAACACGACCGCGATGCGTGGGCCAAGGCAAGGATGCCCGCGTATGACCGCGAACCTCTGACACAGGCCAAGGTGGTCGCCATCTGGGATCCGGATCGCGCGGAGGCCGAGCGCCTGGCGCGACTTGCAGGGATACCGCACGTGCCCCACACTCGGATAGGCTCTTAGCCACATTGACTGCTGCCAAGCAAGCAACACGCACCCCCGCTACTCCCCGTTGCACAGCGGGAGCGTGTTGTGTTTCATGACCCATTCGAGAAGCAATCGTCGTTCGACGTAACGAACGTATGCTTCGCGCAGATGCTTGTCCACAATGCCAGGAGCCCAGGCGGCAACGGACAGGTCGGTCAGCGACAGGTGGTGGTGCCGAAATCTCCTGCCGCCGCTGTGAGAGGCCTCGCGGCCCTCGGCTGCCTCCCCGAAATAGCGCCATCTGCGGTCGAGTTCGCGGGATGTTTGTCCGATGTAGATGATGCGCCCGTCTAATGCGTCAACTTCGTCGCCAGCCCCGACACCAACGGCCAGAAGGTACACCCCAGGGGACTCTCTGCAATTCACAGCCCAGCGTTCGTACCATGGGCACCAGGGAGTGAACTCTACTGCAGTCAAGTTCTCGATCATGCCCACCTCGCTGCGTCGGTCTCGCGTAGCGAACTATTTGCTGGAAACACACGCAAGTCCTGCCTGCGCGCGGCTTGCCCTGCGGCCTGACAGCCGCGTACGCAGACGACCGTCAGCCGCGCGTGCCTGGTCGGGAAGGTGCCCCCAGCGCGGTCATGGAACCGGATGAAGCCCCGCCGAGGGCAGCATTGCGAACATGTCGTGACGCGCAACGTCCAGGTAGTGCTGTTCGCTTCGATCCTGTTCGGGGTCGCAGTGGGCATCTATGATTTCGCCCTGCCGTATTATCTGCAAGCGCAGCGCATTTCGTTCGCCCAGATGGGCTATATCTTCGCCATCTCCTCGGCGGCAATGTTCCTGGTGCGCATCTACCTGGGCAATCTGTCGGACCGCCTGGGCCGCAAGTTGTTCTACTCGCTGGCGCTTGCAATCTCCGCGGTGAGCAACGCGCTGACCGCCTGCGCCATCAGGATCGCGCCGTTGATAGGGCTGAAGAGCGTGCGCGAGGCGGCGCTCTTCACGCGCGAGATCATGCACCCGGTGCTGCTCTACGAACAGGCCCCCGGCAAATTCTTGACTTTCATCGGGGCGACTCGCGGCATGGAATACCTTTGCCAGGGCGCGGGAACGATGGCCGCCGGCCTGCTCATGGCGGTGGGATTCCGCTTCATCTTCGGGATTTCGGGCGGCCTGCTGGCCTTGGCGTTCATCGCGTTCACCCTGATATTCCACGAGGACAACCGCCCGGCCGCTTCCAGCGAAACCGTGGGATGGCGCGACCTGTTCTCCTTCGATCTGTCGCCCAACCTGAAGTTGGTGGCCATCTCGAGTCTCATCTTCAGCCTGGGCCTGAGCATCAGCCACTGCTTCATCATGCCGCTTTTCTTTTCGCAGAAATTCGGGGCCAGCAAGCCCGCGGTCGCAGTAATCATGATGGTTCACCGGTTCAGCCTGGCTGTGCCGATGGTGTTTGCTGGCCTCATCCCGCGGCGCCACTTTCGGACGGCATACATCTGGCCGCTGCTGGCGGAGGGCGCGGCGATCAGCCTTTCGGCCCTCATCCCGGGATTGCTGCCCGCGGCCCTGGTCTGGCTGCTGCACGACCTGATCGGCGCAAGCCTCTGGGTGCCGGTGCAGAACGTCATCATCCAGGAGTTCGCGCGGCCCAATGCGCGCGGCAGCGATGTCAGCAAAACCCTGGCGCTCGGCGCGCTGGGAGCAATCCCCGGCCCGTTCGTGGCAGGTTACCTGGCCCCGCTGTCCATCAGCGCCCCGTTCTTCATCAGCGGCATCATCACGCTGCTCGCCGTGATTCCGATCTTGAAACTTCGGCTCGACGTGACCGCAGCCGAAGCGCCGGGACAATGACAGGACGGTTCACAAGTCAGGGCACAACGGGAATGTCACCTCGGGTCCGGCGGCCGTCGCACGCAACTTAGCGCGAGCGGCGCTGCTTATTGTCTTCCTTCAGAGCCAGCGCGACCACCCTTCTGACGAACTCTTCCTTGCCGCCCGTGTACAATCCCCGGCGCTCGCCGAATTCCCGCGCCAGTTTCCGCTTCAGGTCAGCATATTCTGCAGCGCATTGCTTGTGAGTGCGGAGATAATCCCGAAACAGCAGGAGGCTTTTCCATTCCTCGTTGTCGTATTCCATCAAATGGAGGTAGTGCGTTCTTCTGCTCTCAGGCCCTTTTGTAAAGAACAATCTGCCCGGGCCGCCGCGGTCTGCGCGGTATTCGTAGCCAAGGTTCTCGATTATCTTGATAGCCTCATCTGCGCGCTTCAGAGACGAGATAGCAACCGCAATGTCAATTATCGGCTTGGCTGGCACGCCCGGAATCGCCGTGCTGCCCACGTGCTGAAGATCAGCCAACAGAGGGCCGAGCGCCTTCAGCAGCCGCTTCTGCTCCCTCGCAAAACTCCTCGCCCATTCGGGATGGTGCGACTGAAGTCTTACAGTGCCTCTCTTCAACCCGATTCTGGCAGAACGAGATGATCCGCGCATCTGACAGGCACTCCGAGACCGATGCCGGTGCAACCGGAGACCCGGACAGTCTGCCCGGCAGCGGCACTCCGACGGCCTCATGCCGCTCTGGCTACGTCTTGACCGCCGCTGCCCGCTCGGCGAAGGGCAGGCCGGGCCGATAGACGCCGTCCACGTTTGTCTCCGGCACGAATGTCTGCATGTCCAGGTAATTGCCGAAGGCTTCGTAGAGGATGTCGCCCACCTTGCCGCGCGTAATCCCCACGTGATGCGGGAAATGCCGCAGCAAGATGTCGCGGTAGGCGCGCTGCAAACCGGGGATGCGCACCCAGCCGCCCGCGCCGAACGTCTCATTGGGCGTCGTCTCGACGTCGCCCTCAACGACGAACGCTTTGAACTGGTCATCTGCCCCGGTCGCAATGCGTGCGAGTGTAACGGGGCCGTTCTCGATCGTCCCTTCCATCGGGCCGAACGCGTTCTCGCGACCGACCGTGCCGGCTATGATCTCATGCGCGGCCATCCTGGTCGGGCGCTCGCCAAAGAGCGCCTTCGGGAAAACGCCGCAGTGCCAGAGGTTGCATACCTCGGGGTCGTCAATGCTTAGGTTGTTCCAATCGGCCAGCCCGGCAGGCGTTTGGGCGGCGAGCAAGAGGCTGTGCATCGAGAGCAGGCCGACGATATCCGCCTCGCACGCGCACGGCACGCCCTCGTTCCCCAGCCGCGACATGCACGTGCAGGGGGTGATGCCGAAGTTCTCCTCGAGCGAACTCCAGCACTGTATAGCCAGGCCGTCGAGTTCCTGTTCCGCAACGAAATCGCGCATCACTACGTCGAACTTCGCCATGCGCACCAGCGACTGCTTCGGCACATCGCTCGTCTCCGTGTATCTTTCGATGTCGGCCAGGATGGCCTTTACCTTCGCGTCATCATCGGCCAGGCGATTCACCTTGCCGAGCGCCTCGGACAGGTCCATCACCACCGTGGTCACGCCCAGGCGCTCCTGCAATGCGCGCTCGTTGAACCGACAAGTCCAGAACGCATTCGGTCGCGTCCCGACCTGCCCGTAGCGCGCCCTGCGCACGCCCCGCACCACCCGGCAGACCCCCGCGAACCATGCAAGATCCTGTGCGAACGAAGGGTCGCTTGGGTAGCAGATGGGCACGCGCGCAACCGAGTAACGAGCGCCCACCTGCCGCAGCGCTTCGCCGATCGAGAGTAATCCGCAGAAAGAATCGCGCCGCTCCATCTGCCGCGTCAGGCGGCCGGTCTCGTGCGCGCCGAAGATCATGATCGGCACGTCCAGGGCCGTCTCCTTCACGCAAAGCGCAACCGCTGATTCGTCTCCGAAATTGACCGCCCCGACAAGGATTCCATCAACCTCCGCATCGCGGAACATGCGCGCTGCGACCTTCGCCTCTCCGTAGCCCTCAACGCACCCCACCTTCGTCGTCTTCTCATCCGGAACGACGACATCAAGGCCTTCTTTTTGCAGTGCCTCGATGGTCATCGCCCGCATCTCCGCCGCCAGCCGGTCGCTGAAAAACCCCCGGTTCGCAGGGATGAACCCCATGTTCACTCGCTTTCGCATGGATCTTTCCTCCTCGAACGCTGCAACCGGGAAAACTGCCCGGGTTACGCGGGTTGGGCCGGTGATTGGGCGGCGCGCAGTTTCTCGACGGCGGCCTTGTGCTCCGAAGAGCCGACGTAGGAGGCGACCGCCTTCAGGCGCGCATACACGTCCGGCCTCTCCTTCAGATACTCCCCCAGCCGGAAATGCGTGGTTATCTGCTGTTCCTGCGCCTTGAGTCCCTCGGGGGCAGCCAGGTGCTCGGCGACCTCTTCGGCGGAGACGTGCTCCCCCTCCGGCTCCGCGTGCAGCGCAATGCGCAGGATAGACTGGGCCACGGCTTTTCCGTCACCGCATGCCAGCGCAGCGAAGCGGTCTGCGCTCACATCTGCATAGTACGACCACCGGTGCAGCAGCATCACCAGCACGCCCAGCGGCAGCCCGACTACCTGGAGCAGCCGGGGAGAAATGCTCATGCTGCGGAGCAGGCTCGATAGTGTCACGTGCCCGCCCGCGATGTGCCCCACCTCGCGCGCCAGCAGCACCATCACCTCGGGCTCCGAGAGTTTGGCGCGAAGGGAAGCCGGCACCACTATCGTGCGCCCGAAAGTCAAGGGCATTATCCCCTTGGATGTCAACACTGCCGACACGCCGCGCGGTACGGACAACACGCTCGACACGCGCCCAAGCGACATCTGGAGAACCCGCGCGAAGGCCGCGTCCTCCGCAGAGCGCGTCTCGTCTTTCCGAAGGGCACGCTTCTGACGAGAAGGCCACAGCCACATGTGCACCGCGAACGCAGCAGCCAACCATGCCAGCCACAGCGGAAACAGGAAATCCCTTCCCGGCAGGA
>Ga0315296_10002116_pt1 | contig 17100 bp, 36 predicted proteins | sample YL17G14_18_MG_FD_203921 | JGI IMG/M metagenome (GOLD analysis project Ga0315296, IMG submission 203921) | Sediment microbial communities from Yellowstone Lake, YNP, Wyoming, USA - YL17G14_18 | ecosystem: Environmental > Aquatic > Freshwater > Lake > Sediment | place: USA: Wyoming | collected... | reverse complement strand
GGTATTGTTGGAACATCAAGGCGGCCGTAGCCACACGTAATGCTTTCGGTTGCCGGCTGGTCCACTCATTTTCCAGAATGACATCGACGGTGCACGGAATACGGTGATCCCGCATGAAATCTTTGGCCCAAGCTGTCGCCTTTTGCCATACTGCTCCGACGGCGGCACCGTAGATGCCCAAATGAGAGACGTTCTGGCCCAATCTCCCAGCGCGTTTGCCACTGGTCACTTCCACGACGATAATGGTCGGCTGCTCGCGATCCATGAGACTATCCAGTTGGGTACAGATGCTCTCGATCCTCCCGTATGCTTCATAGCCGTTGTGGGTCCTTGGATGTCCCGGCATAATCCGCCCACTGGCAATATAGACTTCGCCGGGCCGCATCGTAGCCCAACCGAGACAACTTGAACTGGGGTCGAGACTCAGAATCAGATCACTCATTCCTTGCTCTCGCTTTCCTGTGTCAATTGTTTCACCAACCGCCCTATGCTTTCCTCGGCGGTCCGCAAACTGTTCACGATCTCAGGAGGCACCAAGGCCCGCACGCGATCCAGCTGGGTCTTGATCTCGTCCTCTATGTGCCAGTGCCCAGGATAGATACCCAGGTCTTTGAGTACCTGTGCCGCAAATTGAAGGTCTCGATTCTCGGTCGTGAGCCGCTTATTCTCCTGCTCCACATCACAGATACGCTTACTCATCATGTCCGCGAGCCTGCGCGACACCGCATGGCCCAGGTCAAGAGTCGCGTTTTTGTCCGCCAGCCATCGCCGCCAGAAATCCGCCTTAGCCTGTTCACCTTCAGGTTCATAGGGGTCGTGTCTCACGAACCGGCACCGGCACATGAGCAGGTACTGATACAGGGCGACTGGCGGCGCGATCTCCCGATAGGCTGCTTTACGAATGGTCCTGAGCATGTTCCCCGTCTTGGCGACGACCAGTAGCCCGACATGATTGCCCAACTCTTCAGGTTGGATGAGGTCCGGTGGGGCCACAAAGTAGAACTGATTGCACAGCCCCAGGTATTGCGGCCACTTGTCGTCACCCACGAAGTCCCGGCGGCTCACCTTGATCTCGTACCCCCACATGCAAGGGTTGGCCCAGCTACGTTTCATCGCCCAGGCGTCCATGCGTAGATGGGTCGTACACGACGATGGGCCATCTTTACACTCAGAGACAAAAATGTCCTTACTGTGTCGGCCCCGCAGTAGGGCCAATATCATGTCCGATGTCATCCTTGACCTCTCCTTTCGTATCTGCGAATATGCGCCAATCGCCGTCGTCGCCCATGCGCTTGTGGCCGGGCTGGCAATTCATGCCCTTGTCACAACATGGGAAGAGGTCGCAGAGAAAACAGCCATAGTAACAGCCGTCAATACACAAACCGTCGTAGCCGTGCTCTTCCAGCCACGCCTTGAGGATCTCTTTCACGGTCATGTTTGCTCCCTCTTTCTCGGCTTCCTGTGCCGTTTATGCCGGACGGCAACTGTCAATATCTCCTTGTCTGCAATTCGGAGCTGTATCTTGGATTCGCCGCCGTTGTCGTCCGTCCAGACCGTTTCATCGGGCCATTCAAACGTGACCGCCGGCAAAGGAGGTTTCCCTTCTTCTTGCGCGATAACCTCCGCCGTGGCGGTCAGAAGTGCCGCGGTGCGCCGCGTTATCAGCATCAGTGCGGACAATTCTTTGCAGCAGCGTTCGACCATCTCCTCGGTCGGCAACTCGTAGATATCCCGGAGACTGCGGATCGTGTACCGCGTTGGTTCATCGGTCATGCCGGGGTTCCTTTGGCTTGGGCCATTGCCGTATGGCCTCGATGGGCATGTCCAGCACATCCGAGATTCCGTCCGGGTCCGTAACGATTTGGCCCTTGAGAGGCACAGCCTTAACGTGGACGGGCACACCAGCAATATGGCACTGGTCCACAATGCTCTTGATCCAAGCGAGTTCGCAGGGGCGGCGGCCGGGGCCGGTCTCGGGACCTACCATGACTTGATGAATTCGGTTGGGATAGTCAAACAGGAGGTCGCCAACGCCCGCAATAGGTACATTTAGGTCAATGGAACCAAGTAGAGGTTCCAGTGACAGGAACCGCACCGCCGCCGGGATCTGGAGCAGGTAGCGAACTCGCTTGATGAGCCACTCCTGATTCTCGCAGGTGGCACCCCACCGCATGTTATCCCAGTCCCGCACCGGATGAGACATATCGTTGTCCGCAATCCACGCCAGAGCATTGTCGATCCGTTTCGTGAGAATCAGGAAGGTCCGGTCCGCATACCGAACGTCCGCCATCCTGTCAAACACGCGATTTGCGTAGCCCAATCGAATGGCCTCTTCGTGGAACAGATCGCTCATAGAGCAGACGAAAATCTTATCGGCCTTGGGCACGGGAATGTCCCGGTACGCCAGCTTGCCGTTCCATTTTCCCGTCCCCCAATCCACGACTGATTGGTAGGCAATCCATGCCTCATCGGGTTCACCCCCACGCTTATGGGCTCGCGCAAATCCCATTGCCACTTGCCGGCGAGCCATGCACTCGGCATAACATCTCGCGCAGCCGGGACTGATTTTGGTGCAGCCAACGATGGGATTCCAAGTCGCACCAGCAGAACCGTCATCGTTGCAGACCCATGAAATTTTCGTTGCCATGTCAGTCTCCTTCCCTCTTCACCTTCACCGCCCACGACCACTGCCCGCCCTGCTCGCGGCAAGCGACGGACTCACAGACGAGATAGGTACGGACGGCCTTCAACGGCATAGACTCCGGCGTTCGTTGTTTTCCTGTCGTCCTTGTGTTCCAGCCAAGTTCGTCGGGGTATACATAGCCAGGACAGCCGGGGCAATAACACCAACAGGTAGCCCACCGTCCTTTCACCGCGATCCGGTCGCCGGGCTGGTAGAGACAAGGATCAAAAAAGCGAACGGGTTCTTTTTGGAGAAATTCCACGGACCCCGCACAGTTCCCGCCATAGACAAAACCATCCCCAATCTCAATCGTCGGTTCACAAGGGATCACTAACTCCCCGATGCTGCCGTCGTGCAGGCCCCGAGCCTGAGCATCTGATTCTGCGGTGTAGGTTTTCATGGCTTCTCTCCAGGGAACACCAATCGTTCACCGTTCCAGGGACAACCCGGACATTCCTTGCGGAACAATCGCATAATCTCGCGATGGTGCTTTTTCAGGAGGGTGGTGTATCGCCGATCTGCTCGCCGGGCAGTCTTCTTCAACTCTTCCTCTCGGGTCGTGAGCCTTGTGTATTCCGCAAAGTCGGTCTTGGGGCCGACGCCCAACAAGCAGTCTATGCTCTCGTTGCGAGCCTTCACGTATACGTCTACTCGCTCACGCCCAATACGGGCGGCCCGCACCAGCGCGGCCGGCAACTTTCCCTGCACGCGCCGGAACCACTTCAAGCGGCGCGGCCTCTCGCGTGGCTTTTTCTCTTCTCGGATATACTTTACCCGGCGCTCATAGTCATCCACCCACTCCACGATGAGTCCGTGGTGACACAACCAATACATGCCCGGACTACGATCTTCCGACTTCTCTGAGTAATCGTTCACGGACTAATCTCCTTCGCTGCGGCAATCGCCTTCTCCAGATCGCACTTCGGGACGTAGGTATTCCGCCACGCCCCCTTGACCATTTCGAGGTCCGGGAACATCTCATTGGCCTTTGCTATCGCCGCAACCAATTCCGCTTTACTATCTGCATAGGCAAGACCACCAAACGAGAGACTTCCGTGGTCATACCATGCTACACGAGTGAATTGCTTGCTCTTGATTGAGAGCATCCATGCCGCGACGCGGCAGGCCCGAGGCTCGCGGGTCCGTCGCCAGATGAACGGATGCCCGTTGGCAACCAAGTTATGCGGATTGTGGATACCGATGGTGGCGAGTAGATCGGATAGCTTGCTCGACGTCTTTGCCTCCTTCCCCAATTCCTGTGCGATCAGGGCAGCGACGATGACATGCTTCGGCTGGGCGAAATCGGCCCACCATGTTTCCGGCAAAGCCAAGGGAGGAGCTTCACCAATTTCTGCCGCTTCCGACACCACCAGATGTTGCGCCCGTCGCCAATTCGCGCGGGAATCTTTGACTGCTCTGTCCCGCAGCCGGAAGGCCAGCACGGCAATGTCACTGGTCAGACTAAGGCGCGGCGGGTCTCCAGGATAAATCCCCTGCGTGTCATGGCTCACATATTCCGAGTACCCATTATCATCGAGGTACAGAGCCAGGGCCTTCTCGTCGTCCAGCAGTTTCAAGAGTTCTTCGATCTTTGGACTCATGTCAGTCTCCTATTCCCCGCCTCAGGGGCCACATTTCACTTCCACTAATTGCGTGTCTGCCCGGAGGTACAACGGGTGTCTCGGTTGGCCCAATTTCGTCCATCCAAAAGCAAATGAACGTATGTTATTGTCTTTGAGTAACCCGAAGACCTGTGCGTCACGACACCTATACATCCCGTCGTTGCCCCAGGCGAGTATCACAAGATCTGCCGCGTGCGCTACATCGAAGAGGATGGCGTCGTTGTCCTCGCCTATTGGGTCCGCCACCCGTTTCAGGTCTTCAAACTTTGTAGCCCGGAAGGCAAAGAGGTTCGTCACGACCATCGCCTCGAAGCCCTCACGCTTCGCAAAGCCGATGCACCGGCAGATAGTCCGGTCATCCAAGGTCTCATCTGCTGTCAAGGGATTCAGCAAGATGAAGTTCACGAATCGCGGGGCGACATCTTGCGTCCATCGGCGACTCAATGTGTACCGCCAGGTACGGCAATATGAAAACATCGTGTCGATCACGGTACTACCCTTCACTTCCCGGCTCACGTACCACCGGGGCCGGTTTCGGATTATCGTCCTCGACCCGTGACGCCCACAGGTCTGAACAATCGCTCGGCCCCCCGGCAACTTTGGTCTCGGCACCGTCCAGGTAATCCCCGGTTGCCCCCAGCACGGCCTCTACGGTTGCACCACGCGGCCCAGGCTGGGCGATCTCCTCACCGGGGGGCGGTTGGGGCAACTCTATCTGGGACACGATGAGTCCTATCCCCCCTGCGGCCTTGATGCTGGGGCGGACGCGACCAATCTCCTCCAACATCTCACGGGTCGGCAAAGGCGGCTTTTGTGGCATTTCGACTTTCGGCAGTGCCGCCGCAACCCGGGCTACCAGCCGATCCGTCCGCATCCTGATTAGGTTCTCCGGCGATGGCTCAGGGGTGGGTTCCCGGATCTCCAGGCACCAATCGGCCCCGTACTGCTGGCCGTACCGCCGCAGCATGGGTTGCATGGCATCATGCAGCCGCTCCGGGGTCCAGTGAATCGCCTGTACGGTCCCATCCTCGTAGACCCGATGGGTTGGGTAACTGAATCGCTTGTGAAGCGAGGATTCGTTGACCTTGACGATCCATACCTCATAGGGTTCGTCTTTGGCGTAGATAAGGCGGAACTTGCCCAATCCGCCCTCGTCAGTCCCTTGACTTTTCTTGAGCTTGCTCACTTGCGGGCCTCCGGGGGCTGGAGAGCCTCTTCGTAGCGATTCTCGTTCGTCCAGGTAGCAAACATGGGCCACCAGCCGGGACTGTAGGCTTTCCGCTCGATCAGGGTCTTGACGCACCCGGCGAGCCCATCGTCATCCAGGAGCTCGCGCCAGTCCTTGTGATGCTTGCGGAAGGTCTCGAACTCCGTGCGGAAGCCTCGCTTCTTCCCGGGCCATGCGACTCGGGCAAGCTCGAAGTTTTTCTCCTCCAAGGTTGAGGGCTCATCGCGCGCATCTGCCCCTTGGGGGGCTATGGGGGGTATATCCTGTTCCTGTTCCTGTTCCTGTTCCTGTTCCTGATAAGCGATGTCTTCGGCGATGGCATCACGTAAGCCTTTCGGTAAGGCTTCGGCAAAGGCTTCGGCAAAGGCTTCGGGTTTGTCTACATCCATGCCTCGCAGAAATTCAACAATGTTCTGAGCCGCGTGTATCTTCAATCTACACTCTGGTATTTCCTCTAAAGACTTCGCCCACGCCTTCACGACATTGACAGAATCGGGAGGGTTGTATTGGACAGCGTGCGGCAGCCAGACCACTCGATTGGTGAAATCCGCCTTGACCATTCCCCTATCGGTTATCTCCTTGAAGGTCCGGCGGAAGGCACTGATAGGCCACTTGAGAGCTTCTGCTAATCCGTATTCACCGATATGGGAAAGGCCGGGTATTGCTAAGGTATGCTCGCCTGTTAGGAGGTACACCCAGAGTGTTTGTGCGTTCGGCTTTGGTTTTGACAAGGATTGAAACTTCTCGTCACCCCACATACAGATTGCAATTCTGCGGTACTTTGCCATTCCTTTGGCCTTCAATCAGAAAAACGGGGGCCGGATAGCCCGGTCAAGGTCGCATGCAAGGGCATGTCTACCCGGCCCGTTTCTACGCATAGTTGAGATTGCATACGATCTTGACCATGCCATCCATGATACTTCCAAACACCAGTCATGTCCATTTATTCTTTGCCTTTTTCCTGAGAATCTGTCCGGCCGCAGCCGATGGTCTTGCCGGCGCCGTCGACGTCATTTTTCAACTCAAAAACGCCAGTTTAGGATTAAAAACTGCATTTTCGGCCTCGATAATCCGGCGCTCCGCCGGCGCCGGTCGACAACACGCGCCCTACTTGCTCAGGTGCAGGACGCGCTTGCGGTATTGGGCCGACTTCCGCAAACCCATACGGCTGGCCATCTTCTTGATGGACGCCCATTTCCTGAACGGGGTTGAACTGTACAATCCAGCCTTTCCAACGGCCCGCCAGACCTCGTCCGGGGCCCTGTTCGGCCATGTCGTTCTCAGCGCGGCCAACTCCTTCTTCGTCCATGCGTTCCAACTGGTGTTCCTCTTCATGTGTTGCTCCTTGTGACTCACGGTTTATTTGGATACTATTTATTCATCCTGTCCAGCCATGCCCCCACTTGGGACAGGAACCACAGATAGACGTAGATGAGGCCGACCAGGGTCATGGGGACTTCACGGGGGCAAGAGGGGTGATTGAGTCCTTTCTATCCAACTGATCTCGTTGCGTCCGTGCCATATTGAACGGCCTGGAGGGTGGCAATCTGCCGGTCCTTCGCTTCCAGAATCCCGTTCATTTCCTGAATCCGATCGCCCTGTTGTTGACAGATCCCGCGCAACCCGGCGATAGTGCCATCCTGCTCTTCTGCAATAAACTTGCGGTAGGCATCAAGGTCAAAGAAGTGTATCCACGGGCCATCTGGTCGTTCGCACATCTTCATGCGAAATAGACTGTAGCGCTTGATCTCACTCATCGGCGACTCCTTATCCCCCAGGCCCAAGCCTGGATCATGCCTTAAACTGCCTTCCAGCACGTTTAAGTGCCAAAAAACGTGGGTTAAAACTACTCGGTAGCCTCACTGCCCGCCGCGACAGCCGCACGGGCCTTCGCCAGTTGTGCGGACGAACGATAAGGGCGATAGGGGTAAAGTGGGCACTCTCGATCCGTGCACAGGCCGACTTCGGCCCTGACATAACCGCAGCACTCCAAACAGGCGGCCTTTACGCCAGCACCCCGGCTCTTGCCCTTCATGGCCTTTTCGTAGATGCCACGGTATTTTTCAGGTACGTCTCTGGTCACGTGACCTCCTTGTCGATACGAGAAAGACCTATACGGTTTCCAGTCCCCCGGTCCCGGCCGCGCCTTCGCCCTCTTTCGCCGGGCCGGCTTTCGGTGTCCGTTTGCGCCGGGTCTTCACGGCAGGCGTCGCTTCGGCTTGGGGCGGCGGATCAATCACGGGACCGATACCCAGGACCATCTGTAGCACCTGTTTCTGCCCATTCAGACTGGCACCAAGACAGACCAGACTTTCCCGTTGAGCGTTGTACTTTTCATCCAGTTTCAGGGCTTGCTCATCCAAGCCATCCAGTTCTGCCTGAACCTGGGCCAGCATCTTCTCAGCTCTGATTCCTTCGCGCGACTTCTTGCTCATGTTGTTTCCTTATGCCACGTCCAAGTGGCGAAAGATGGATTGTAAGCCCGTCAACTGGGCAATAATCGTGTCGATCTGCTTCATCAGACTCTTGTACTTCGATTCCGCAATCATCATGTCCGCCTTCTGTTGGGCACAGTAGGCTTTGGCGTACTTCTCGATCACGGCCATCGCCGGTTCCTTTATCTGCTTGCCGTCAATAATCAGACCTTCCCCAAGAGAGAGTTTGGCAATAGCCGTACCGATAGCACGATCATATTCGGCGGATGTCTGGGCCATCTCGGTATAGGCACCGGGAATCTCCGCCCTGTATCGATCCAACAGATTGATCTTGGCGTTGATCTGACTACCGATGTGGATGGCATCAGAAGGGGATGTCCTGGTCGATTGCTGGTACGTTTTCCCCATCGTCGCAGCCAGGGTTCTCTGTGGACCCGTCGAGTTCGCTTGTAGTCGCATTGGTCAGTGCCTTGTATTCTGGTGATTCCATGATCTTCTTCTGAATCCATTCGGGCAGATTCTCAGGAATCCGCAAGCCGTGGACCTCGATGTCGTACCCAATGACCGGGTTCTCCGGTTTCATCATTGGCCCCTTATAAGGCAGGATGGTCGCGACGTTGGCGTAGGTCTTGCCGTTCACGTCGGCGTGAACCACATTGATCTGGCACTGTCTTCCCAGCGCGGTAGCCAGATCGAAGCCCTGCAATTCCTGTTCGGAGAAACTCTTGCCCCGCCACGAAACCATGTCAGTATAGAGATGGGATTTCTCACTCAGACTGGCGGTGTAGGTCTTGGTAATCACACGAGGCTGGTTCCCCTTCTCTGTTTCGATTCGCTCGCCGGGAATCTCCCAGGTCAGCATGACCTTCCGTTGCCAGTTGTTAAACTTCTTGTTTTCCTGGCTGCCGATATCCACCTGCCAGATCAGAATAGCTGGATGAAGTCCGGCCGGTACGGGTTCGATATCACTTCCGCTTGATTTGCTCACGATCATCTGTTTTAGCTCCTGTGAAAAACTTATCCATTTCCCACTCTGCCTCCTTGGCCTCACGCAAGGCTTGGAGGCGTTTCTTTTCTCTTTCCTTGGCCTTCTCGACCGCCTTGCGATCCAAGAAAGCATTACCCCTATTATTCACAATCATCAGTATGTCCTCTGCTCTGGGCATTAAACTGGATACCCCTCAATCTTGGCCCAATGTGTCGGCACCCAACCACTATCTCTCAGGGATGTACCGCACACGTCGTTCCAGTCCCCACCATGCCATCCAGTTGACCGAAAACCGTTGACGATAAAATGGTTGTGCGGTCTTACGTTGCCACTATCTCCTGTTAGGAGAACAGTTTTATCCCACGGTGCTGTCTCAATTGGTTGCCAGTCAATCATGGTTGTACCTCATCCATTTCCTGTTCTTCTTCATCTACCGCTCTGCCAGAACCGTATTTTCCTTTGCTCCCGACCTTCGTTAAGGTAATCCGGCCAACACTCGTTGCAACAATGCTTGCCGAATCCGATATTGTGACCTCCAGGGCCAACGTAGAGTTTATTAGATGCCGAATAGGACACGATCTGCCTTGCACAAAGATCACAGTTGATTTTCTTGCCGTGAGTTGTCATGCCAGTCTTCCTTATCATCATCGTCCGGGTCTGCGAACACCTGCATATCCGGGCTCCCGAACTCCTCTTCATCTCGCACTTGCTGGATCGCTCGATTGCGGGTCCGCGCCGCCATCAATGCGGCGTGTCCTGCCTGCTCCCCGATGAAGCGGTCGATATTGCTGCGCTCGGCAGGCGTCAGTTGGGCTATTTCTCTGGGCGTAATCTCAAGCATCTTTACAGCCACAGCACGTACATCAGTACGGCGTACAGGATGATGGGACGGTTCATGACTGGTCCTCCCTCTTCTCTTGTGCTACATCATACTGTTTCCACGTTCTCGGTTTTGGGCAGGGTTCAAGCGGGAATGGAGTCATTGTCTTAACAGTCGGATACCTGCGATTCGCTCGTTTTTCGGCGTTCACTTTATAACCAAGCAGGCAACAAGAGTCGAGACCAAGACCATTCAATGCGCGGCATCCAAAGCAATCGTATTTCAGTTTCATGACTGATCCTCGATCAGTTCAATGTCAACCACCGAGGGACTCTCATAATGCGGCCCATCCGATAAATGCTGGACAATGCGCGGCAGCAGTTGCGCCTCAGCTCGACCCTGCGGCTCGCCGAGGATGGACATATTCACCATGTCCCCCTCGAACACGTCCTTTCTGTTACGGTCCTTGCAGATCCAGGGATGGATCGAATCGAAGTCAATTTTCCTGCATCCATCGTAGGAATAGAAATGGTGCCATGACGTAGGCTCGTCGGCGTCTGCCGCTCTGCGCACTTCCACCGTATTCTCGTGGATATTCATGTACCCGGTACACTTCCCACCCTTCTTCATCTTGGACAGCAACTCAGTCATCGTGTCACCTGCTCTTTCTCCATCTTGTTCTTTGCTCGAATGTAAGTACCCATTCTGCAAGGTTGATCTCGGCGTTCAATCTGAGTGTGTGCATAGCAAGGGGTCTTCGTGTACCATCGTCTGTCATGTATACCGCACGTGGAAATTCCCGGCAGGTTCCCTCTCAGATGTTTGCACCGTTCCCCAGTTCGTTTCTCGATCAAGTTATCTTCTCGTATGCCCAGGGCGGGATCGTCTACGATTATCACCCAACAATAGGTGCAACAATATCCGCATCTGAGGCACTTCATCGCGTCCCCCGCTCTCTCATCTTCATGGTGTCGTGTTCCTCCAGGACCTGTAGCAGCAGCCAGCAGAACGGGTAGGCGATGACGATGGATGCGATGGTTTCGGCGATGGTCATGGCGCCACCTTTCTACTGAAAAACTTTCCGCAATACTCCAAGTGTTCATCCACAGGCTCGGGGTGGGGTTGGACCTGCCCGATCTGCCCGGCATCCTCGGCGCAGACCATCTCCCCGTCATGGACCCACAGACCGGCACGAGCGAAGCGCAGGGCTTCCGCACGTTCGGCCCGTCGGCGGTCCAGTAGTTCATCCCATTCGGGAATCTCAGATTGTTGCTTGCCGGTCATTGCGCATACCATCCAACAGGGTAGTGACATCCTCGACAAAAGGCACATACTCGATCTGTGCCGCTACGTAGCCTGCGTTGTAGACGAGTTTGAGTATGACAAGTTCATCGGCCGTAGGCTCCCGGTTCATGTAGACGCGGGCAATAGTCAATATCTCCTCGAAGGTCATGGCTGGGTGTCCTCTTTCGGTAACTCGATGGGGTAGAAATCGAGGGGTGCGAAACCACATTTCGGACACTGACAATCCCCATGCAGTGCCACCTTGCGAGGGTGACCGCATTTGGAACAAATCGTGCTTCTCCAGGTGCGCTTTTTGTGTCCCTTGTTCAAGTCACCGCCATCGCGCGACATGTACTTCTTTCTGTACCTTTTCGTGAGGATGATCGGCTTCCGTTCTTTTTGTTTGTTCATGGTCTATCCCTTTCTCAGCGCAGACCGGGGGCGGATCACTCCTTGTTCTGGCCTTCGACGCCACGCTTCTCGCGGTCGCGCGTCCGATCATTCAGAAGGTCAAGTGCCATAGCCACATGATGCAGGGCGCGCATGTTGTGTTCGCACGGTAACTTGCCCTTCTGGAAACACTCCAGCCGGTCCTTTACAATGGCCAGCAGGTCCTCGTTGGAGCAGCCGTTGACGCCGACCTCGGCGATAGGGCCGTTCTGGAAGTTGATCTCCGTTGTAACGCCGTGGCCAATGACGTTAATCTCGTAGTGATGGTAGGCGTGACACTTCCGGCTCATCTTGTCCGTTGTGTAGACCTGGGTGTACTTCTCTGTACCACCATGAACATTTCGTACTCTTGCCATGTGATTCCTTTCCTTCTATGGTTTTCCTGCCTACGCAGCAGGATTGATTGTCCCCCGGCCCAGGCGAGCCGGGGTTTGGTGGAGGCAGGATGATTAGATGATGGCAATCGGGCCGCCCTGTCGGGTCCAGTGTGCACGTCTGGCTTTCGCGGCCCGTAAGCATTTTCTGGTAGCGAGTCAGATTCTATCGTCGGTGCATGACAACCTCCTTTCTTTCAAAGTTCTAAGGCCAAGGTGGCTCCTTCGGGATTCGGACCCTCATTCATCTTGACACTGGCGGCCTTGCTTCCGCCTCGGGATACCCAGTACCCACTTGGAGCCGACAGCCAGTGGCCATTTTCATCATCCTTGTGACCACTGGCACTCTGGCGTCCGTGCCGGTTGAAGTGGGACGGGCCGGAGTTTAACCGGCTTGAGCATCCATTTTTCGCCGTCGCACTTGGCGGTTACACCCATGGCCCCGCAATTTTAAGATGCTCGGGGGCCGCTGCGTTGCGCACACGCCGCCGTCCCACTTCCCAAGATTGGAGCCGGGGACTTCACTACTCCCCCCGGCTGGAGGATAAGATCAAAAACGCACTGGCCCAGACGGCGATGGGATTTGAACCCATGTTTGCGGGCAGCCTGGCCCGCCGGTCTTGACCAGCCTAACCTATGCCGACAGGCCAGTGCGATAGATTGAAGCCAGCACAGAGGCTGACATTGATCTCAAGAAGCCCCGTAGTGACATGGCGCCACCGCGGAGCTTCCGGAGGGAGAGACTTGAGAAAGAGTAGGGCCAACCTCCTTGCTGGCCCCACGATCGACCGGAGGTTTGCGTCTGCGGTCGTTGTAGATTTGAGAGTGTCTTACACGTCATTTTTGAGCGCCTGCGAGGCCGTTTTTGACCCTGTGCCTTACACGCAGGATGTCGGTGGTCCGAGTCCACCACCGCCCATTTTTACAACACGATTTCGGGGCCTCGGCCAGTTGCTGGTGATCCCTGGAAAGTCGCCGCACTGCAAACCTCCGAGGCCCTTTTTCCTATGCTCGCGATGATCTGATAGGCTACTTGCCAGTGTGACGGTCTGACGGCCGTGTAGCGGTTCAAGGTCTCTCTTCGGGTATGACCCGTCAGTTCCATCACCGCCCGATCCGGCAAAACTTCCGCCATGTCCGTCGTGTACGTCCGGCGAAATTGATGGAAGTCGCCGATGTGACAACCAAAGGCGTGCTTCTGAATCAAGCCGAACGTCCGGCCGAAATTGATCTCGGGACACTTGCGCCACCGGCCGGCGAGTTCACCGGATACCAGTCTGGCCGCCGTCGCCGGCAGGACCATCGGATAGTGGCGCTCACGCAGGACTTCGAGTGCTTCACGGAACTGCGGAGCCAACGGCACCTTGCGAATCCGCCTGGTCTTGATGTTCCACGGCCAAGTCTTCGCTGTCTGCTTCTTCGGCTCGCACCAGACGAGTCCGCCCCGGACATTCTCCCAGGTCAGATTCAGGAGTTCTCCACGACGAAACCCCGTCGTCCGGGCACCCCACAGAATTGCCAGCCACCGGAGATCCCGCTGGGGATCGTCCTCAGTAGGCTTGGGCAGAAAGTGGAGCATCCGTTCAAACTGAGCATCCTCGTAGATCGTGACCGGCTTTTCGGCGACCTCAAACTGGCGAACCCCATCCCAGGGGGGAGTGGCCCACAGGCCCATCTCCACGCCAAAACTGAGAACGGGGTGAATCGCCCGCAAGTAAATGTTCGCCGTCGTGTGCGCCCGGCCCGTAGCAACGAGCCAATTCTTGTACCGGTTGCCGGACGCCTTATCCAGCCGCAGTAGTGGGGGGGCATCCGGCATCTTGCCGTACCACCGGCAGGCCAGCGTTGCCGTGGCCTTTGTGGCCTCATCTAACTCATACTCCCGCACAGATAGGTACTGCGCGCAGAGTTCTTCCAACGTCATTATTTCTGCCATAGCAAACCTCCATTTTCCGCCCCAGTTGTGGGCCGGGGCCAACGCCGCAGACTGCAAACCTGCGGCCATTATAACACCTGGAGGCGCCATGGCCAACTGAACTAACGCCGTTCGTAACGGCCATCTTGACCACCACTTAGCGATGGTCGGAGTTGTCAAAGATCATGTTACTCTTACTGACTCACCTGCCACCCATCCAGAACATGTGGCAGAACATTCTTCCTGTACCAGTCCCCATAACTTGGACAGTTGTGCTTGCCGGGACACAGGTCTCCAGCCAAGCACTTTCTGCATGGGGAACCTTGATCCTGAGTTGTCGTTTTCACTTCATCCATCTTCCAACCGATCAACCAAAGATCATGCTACTACCGAGCCGCCCCAGAGGTAGACCCTTTGTCGTAATCCCGGCACGGGTCTTCCTGCGGTTCTTGGTCATCCGGGGGTGGCACCAACTTGGCTGGATCGTCAACCTCAACTTCCGGCTCTACAATTCCAGCCTCCTTTTGTGCCTTGTCCTGTTCCCACGTCTCGATCAGCTTCTCGATCTGATCGTTGATCTGTTCGGGTACACCGGCATCTTCAAGTAGGCCCAGCACTTCCTCAACGAGAACACTTGGACCAGGTCCCTCATCCGGCGGACCACTACAGCCAGGCGGATAACTCCAACCGAATATTGAGTGCGGACTCATCTTCCTACCCTTTCTTCTCTTTCCCTACCGGCACGACTACGCAGGTCTGCGCGTCAGTGTCGATCTCCACGGTGAGGTACTCGCCGTACTCAAACCACTTCTTGGCACAGAGATCGTGAGTGTCTTTCCAAAGAGCCTCGCGCACCTCATCATTGAACGGTGGCTTCGCCTCATCCAATTTCGCATCAATGGCGTTGGATAAATCGTCCTTGCAGTATACGACCACGCGAAACTTCATCTTCTTCCCTTTCTCCCGCCCCGCGGGCAGGGGTCACTCAGACACGAAACCGAGAATGTTCATCATCAACTGGTGATCAGTCACGTCGTCGGGAACCGCAGGCTTGCCCGAAACCGACCGATGTACAAACATGCTTTCCCTAAGAATCAGAACGCTCTCAATTCCGGTATCCCGTTCCCAAGAGCATAGGGCGTCATTCAGGCGAATCAAGGCTTCCTGGACTTCTCGTGATGCGTGTTCCATCTTCTACTCCCCTTCCTTCCCCGTGTCCTCGGCGGGTGCGGGCGGCGAATCAGGAATCGTTTCCGGCATGTTGAATATCTGCGTCAAGCACAGATTCAACGCCAGCCATTCTTGGGGATGATCTTCCTCGGCGGGCAACCGTGAATAATCACCCCAGTATTTCTGGATGTATGTCAACTTTTTCTTCGCCGCCGCAAGCTCGCGGAGAAGCTTTTTCTTCTCTTCGCCAGTGTCATGTAACTGTTCCATCAGATGGATACCCCGACGGAGAAGTTCGGCAACATCGTGCATCGTTGGTTGGCATGGAGACCATCTATCCTGGACCTTCCAGTACATCGCGACGAACGGCGTGTCATTGGTTTTGACAAAAACGCGCTCGAGTGCATACTCACCTGCGGGGAATCGCAGGATCACATCATGATGGGTAAATGGCTGCTGCGACGACGATCTGATGGTGAACGGCTGGTCAGACATCTTCGTCCTTCCCTTCCCCCTGGTTTGCCACGGCCTCGGCGTGGGACTGAGGATGGCCGACCGCAGTCAACACAGGTTGGGGCTTGTAACCCATTTTCAACACACTGATTTCTGCTTCCAGTTCTTTGCGCTGTTGTTCCAGTTCGTCGTTCAGGGTTTCCACCACGTTCCTGTTGTTGGACACTACTTCCGCAACTTTCTCAGCACAGTGTACATCGCCTCTCAACCTCAGATTCTCTCGCTTGAGCCAATTGTTCTGCATCCGCAAGCAGGCCACGCCTGTCACCCTTACCTCATGGGGCGGACAATCTATGTTGCCTGGATGAATCTGGCCGCAGGATTCACAGATTTGCTCCTTATCATCGTCAGGCTTAATAGTGACCGGCCGGGACTGAGCTTCCAATTTCCCGATCCGCTCGTCCTTGGCATCAAGGGCTCGGAGAAAATCTGCTTTGTCTGCCTGCAATTCCCCGATTCGCTTCGCCTGCTGCCGGCTCTGCTTCGCCGCTTCTACCGCATGATCTGCCACCATCTTCGCCATCGTCACGTATTCACGGCGAAGGTTTTTGATCTGCTCGTCGAGGGCGGCTTGAGTTCGCAGATGATCATGCAACCAGACAAAATCACCCGATGGATTCTCGGCCATCTCAACTCTATCGTCCGCCCCTCGCCGTATCCCATATCGTTTGATTGTATCGCTCATTTCTTCATCCTCGCTTTCCCCAGTGCCACCAGACAGCAGGCGACGCGCTCGGCGGGAGTGGCGACAACGCCAAACCACGCCCATATCTCGTATGCTGTTTCCGGACACATGCGAAAGACGGTGTCCTCTAAACTGACTCTTGCGCCGCCGTTCTCGAAAACAATCCCTTCCGCATTGCACTTCTTCACCAACTGCTCGGCAATGACCTCCATCGGCATTGACAAGATGTCGGAGTGTTCAATCAGAGGTGCGGCTACCCGCCGCAACTTGCGGTAGTCGTCGGTGGGGTCCAGCAGTTCAGTGATGATCGGTAGGTTGGCCATATTCTGCTCCTCGGTTCGGGGCGAACTCATGTGTGCGCGTCCCACAGAGACGTAGTGGTAGTCGATGGTCATGCCTGTCCTCTTACCTCTCACTTGCCGGCCGACTTCTTTCGTGCCGGAAACTCACAGAATGCCTGAATGACTTCCGTGATGCACCGGAGCATGACGACGGCTGATTTCATCTTGGAGAAGTCGAGCAGCAACTTCGGCGCGTCCTTCAGGTGCCGCTCACGGGGCACTTCAGTCCCTATCTTGGTCAGAGAGATACGCTCCAAGAGTATCCCATAATGGCCTTTCTTGGTCTTTACGGGAGCAACGCACTCTATGCGGCCGTCGCCAAACTGGATGGTCGGGATGCCCTTTGCCTTTTTCGGTGCGATCCTGGATCGTGTCATCTTCCTACCTCTCACTTCCGCTTGGCGTTCGTTTTCTTCGCCTCTTTGCCGTCTCGCCACGCCTGCGCCCGGTTCCTCTGGCTCGCGAAGAGCTTCCAGAAGTGCGGGAAGGGGTCAGACGATGCGGCCCGCGCGGCGTCCCACTTGGCCCACGCGGCGTCCGACTTGGCCCGCGCGGCGTCCCACTTGGCCCGCGCGGCGTCCCACTTGGCCCG
>Ga0315296_10002115_pt1 | contig 17100 bp, 12 predicted proteins | sample YL17G14_18_MG_FD_203921 | JGI IMG/M metagenome (GOLD analysis project Ga0315296, IMG submission 203921) | Sediment microbial communities from Yellowstone Lake, YNP, Wyoming, USA - YL17G14_18 | ecosystem: Environmental > Aquatic > Freshwater > Lake > Sediment | place: USA: Wyoming | collected... | reverse complement strand
ACTGCAACTAGTCGCCGAAGCATTGAAGTTCATATTTCCAGCATACTGTGCAAATGCTGTTCCTGTACTCACCGGCGGAGGGTTGGCTATTGATTTTGGCAAGAAGCTCTCGGATGGAAGGCCGATATTCGGAAAAAACAAGACTTTTCGAGGCTTTTTCTTAGGATTGATCGTTGGAACAGCTGTAGGCTTAGCTGAGAGTTTTGTCTTCGATTATCCCCTTATGTTTGGTTTATTATTGTCCTTAGGTGCCTTGTGTGGGGACTTGGCCGGCGCTTTTGTAAAAAGAAGACTCGACATTCCTCCAGGAGGATTGCTTCCAGTTGTCGATCAGGTCGACTTTATGGTCGGTGCAATTTTGTTCTCGCTTCCTCTTTCAATGGTGCACAGTTGGGAGTTAATGGTCACCGTCTTAATCATCACTCCTCCAATTCATCTGCTGACAAACTTTGCAGCCTACAAGTTGGGGTTAAAAAGTAATCCTTGGTGAGAGTTCAGCCACCAAGTTTTATCTGTATTGTAGCTTCGAGAAATATGTAAGCCAGCAATAACAGGGCGATTCCAATTATTAGCATCATGTACGCCTGTCTCGGTTTGTAGACGTGCTTGGTGCTTTGATATATTGTTAGTAGTCCGATGATACCGAGCGCGTACACGGTCATGGAAACAATGCTGTCACCTATGAACTGCTCAGAAAGCTGTGGATAGAGGAATAGGAACCGTCCGCCATAGTAGATCGCTGGAAGCGGTTTCATTATTATGTCGTAAAGGCCTCCTCCGAACAAGAATACTGCAAATGCTATTGAGAGCGTTGGAAGGATGAGGTTTGACGGCCTTGCTGTGGAGATCGTACGGTAAAGTCTGTTCAGCGAGAATGAGAGCGAAGAGATGCTTTTCTTAACCGTTTTTGGCATGTAATGGTTCTCCGTTTTTCATCAGGTGTTGGGCGGTTTCTTTCGCCCATTCTCCTGACAATGGATTGTTGGCAATCTCACTTAAATACTCTTTCCAGGAAATCTCCAATGCTTTTTTCCATCGGTTATAGTTTCTAACGATATTCTCATGCGCCTTTGCATGGAACTTGCAATATTTGTTCTGGTGCGATTTTCTGTCGCATATCGCACACTTCAAATCCGTTCACTTGCCTTTCTCGACGGGCATTCAGTGTTGAAACACAGAATCCATGGGCGTCCTTTCATTCGCACTTCAGCAGTGGGCCAACTGCATCTGGGGCATTCTCTGCCAGTCGATCTCACTGTGCCTCTCTGTGGGAGTGGGAATGAGGTTTTGCATAGCCCTTTGAAGTAGTTTGTGCAGCCGACGAAGCGTTTGCCAGTTTTTCTTGAGTGGTTTATGATGAGTTTTCCAGTCTTGCACGTTGGACAGATGCCGATTGTTCTTTCTTCCAGTTTTGCTTTTTCGATGGCATTACTTAGCTGTTCGCCAATGGATTTCTCTTCTTCTTTGAGCTTTTGTAGAACTGGTTTGAGTAACTCTACAACTTCAACCAAAACATCTTCTCTCTTTTCTTTGTCCTTTTGGATGTCGTTCATTTTTGTCTCAAGTTCTCTCGTAAGTGCTGTTGAAACGACTGCTGGACAGTGTTTTTCCAAGACTTCGAAAACTTCGAAACCCAAGGTTGTCACTTTCATTCTTTCACCTTCAAGATATCCCCGGTCGTAGAGCGTTTGTATTATATCAGCTCTGGTTGCTTTTGTGCCGATTTGTGCTTCTTCCATCTTCTTGAGCAGGCTGCTTGGATTGTATCGTGGTGGCGGTTCAGTGAACATGTTTTCCAACACTGTTCTTTTGATGTTAACAGGCTGTCCCTCCTTCATCGGTGGCAACAAGACCTCTTCAAACCTGAGGAAAGGCTCGTAGTAGTGCATCCATCCTTCTTCTAGTATTCGTCTTCCGCTGAGGCTAAAGAGGTGTTCACCAACTTTTATGTAGACTCTCATGTTCTGCTTTACTGCTGGTTTTCCGAAAACTGCCATGAACCTTCGAACCACTAGATCCCAGATTCTCTTTTCAGAAGCTTCAAGAGTTCGCTTTGGCAGGTTTCCAGTTGGATGGATCGCTGGGTGTGCTGGGTCTTCTTTTTTCCCCTCGTTTGGTCTAAGTATCTTTTGAACTAGAAGTTCTTGTGCGAGTTTGCTGTGGATCTCAGCATTGCTCAAGTTTTTCAGTATTGCCTTGTAGTCTATTGCAGGCGGAAGTTTTTGGCTGTCTGTTCTTGGGTAAGAGACTAGTGCCTTCAGATACAGTTGTTGAGCTATGTTCAAGGTGCGTCGGGGCGTGTACCTGAACAGGTTGTAGGCTTCATTTTGCAGGGTTCCTAGATCAAAAGGAAAGGGTGGAGGCTGTTGGAATCGGGTTGCATCCATCTTTTCAACTCGCCCTTTCTTGTCTCTGCACGAGTCTGTGACGGTTTCTGCATCTTTCTTCTTTTCAATTCTGTCTCTGATGTACTTCGCTTCAAAGACTTGGCCGTCTATTTCGACTTGGCCTTTGATTTGCCAGTAGGGTGTTGGCACGAAGCTTCTAATGGCCTCTTCTCTTTCGACAAGGAACTTCAGACTTGGGCCTTGTACTCGTCCTGTGCTTAACGTTGTGTATTTGCCACTCCAATTTCTTCCTGCGATTGTTAGGGCTCTAGAAAGGTTTATGCCATACAGCCAGTCGACCTCATGTCTTGTACGTCCAGCTTCTATCAAGCCGAAATCTAGGTGAGGTAGCAGTTCAGAGTAGGCTTTCTGCAGTTCTTGCTTGGTCAGAGTTGAGAATTTCATGCGTCTTGCTGTTTGTTCGGCACCGCAGCAAGCATATTTTAGTACGCAATATCCTATGATGCATCCTTCTACATCATAGTCACATGCATCGATGAATATGTCAGCGTCCTTTGCCAGCCTTGTGATCGTCTGAAGCCGATGGCGAATCGCTGTTGCCTTTCTCTCAGCAACGTATCGTGGCACCCACTTGAAACTGAAGTCTGGGTAGTAGTTTCTTCCTTTTGTCTCGCCAACAATTGTGTACAAATGACCTAACGCCGGGACTACAATTATTTCCCGGTCGCGTTTAACTAGGTAGTAAGGTACACCGTTGTCAGACAATCTCCGAGGCATTTCCTTTTCGTCAAGGGCCAAGGCAATTCTTTGTGCGGCATCTGGCTTCTCTGTGACAATCAAAGTATACTTTCCCATGTTTGGAACAAACCGTTCAGTTGTTTGTCAGTCTTCCCCTTGAAGTAAAAGTTGGGATCGAATTAAGGTTTGTCTGTTTTGGAAAGCCGTTGCTATTCCAATTACACCCTTCTAAAAACCAGAATAGTCGAGGAGACGGAAAATGTGACCAATGTGGCAGAGACATATTCATGTGAAATGTGTAGGAACAAGGTTGAGGTTCTGGAAGCTGGAAAGTGGACTCTTGTCTGTTGCGGGAAACCGATGAAACCTGTAGAATCCCAGGGTGATGAAGCCAGAGCTGCAAGATGACGTGGTTCGGTCATAATTTTGTTTGAACTCAGCATTGTCTATCTGGTTATCTGGCTAGCAACCGATAAATATGTCACGGACATTTACTTCCTCTGTTCGTCGCTGGGAGTACATTGTTATGCCTCAACGTGTTGCTTGTCAAGGATGCGGTCACGTTTTGTATGAGGGTGCTGAGCTTCGGCCGCCTGATGAAATTTTGCATGAGCTCGATGGAACATGTCCGAAGTGCGGGAAGAAACTTTCGCTGGTACCCATTGAAGTGAATGTGAAACCTGCTAGGTAGCTTTCACGTGAGGATGAAGGTTTGACCCAAAAGGCCCGTAGAACGCAACTGTATGAGATGCACCTGAAAACAGCCAAGCTAACGGTCTTCGCAGGCTTTGAAATGCCAATTTACTACAAAGATATAGCTCCAGAACATCTGGCTGTGCGCAACGGCGTTGGCATCTTTGACATCGGCCACATGGGGCGGGTGATCGTTACAGGGGTAGATTCAGAGCGCTTCTTGAACTACGTAATAACGAACGACGTTTCAGCTCTGTCACCGAACAGTGCTCAATATTCAGTCATGTGTATTGAGAGCGGCGGCATAATCGACGACTTTGTCGTGTATCGACTTGCCACAGACAAGTTTCTGTTAGTATTCAACGCAAGCAACCGTGATAAAGACTACAACTGGCTTGTCAAAAACACAACAATCTTCAACGTGAAGATTGACGATGTGTCAGACGATGTTGCAATGTTTGCAGTTCAAGGCCCGAACGCTGAAAAAACACTTCAGAAAATTTCTACAGAGGACTTGAGCAAAATCGGTAGGTTCAAGTGTGGTCATTCACGTCTAGCAGATGTGGAAGTTTTTCTTTCTCGAACTGGCTACACTGGGGAAGATGGCTTTGAAGTCTTCATATGGGATGCTTCACTGGCGAAGCCTGACGCGGCAGTGAGATTGTGGAATGCGATTCTTGAAGCAGGGAAAAGCTTCGGAATAGAACCCTGCGGTTTGGGAGCAAGGGACACGCTGAGACTTGAGGCCGGCCTGTGTTTGTACGGAAACGACATCGATGAGAACATAACGCCGATAGAGGCAGGTCTTGGTTTTGTTGTGAAATTGCAGAAGGACAAATTCATTGGAAAAGAGGCATTGTCGAAGCAGAAAACAGAGGGGCCCAAACGCAAGCGCATTGGAATAAAAATCATGGATCAAGGTATACCAAGACCTGGTTTCGACATCTGTTCAGTCACAGGCGAGAAAATAGGTCAAGTGACAAGTGGGACCTATTCGCCGCTTCTAAGATGCGGTGTCGGAATGGGGTACGTTGAAACATCCCAAGCTCAAGAGGGCGGGTCGGTGAACATAGACATACGCGGAAAAATGGCAGAAGGCAAGATAGCAGCGTTTCCGCTTTACGATTCCGAAAGATATGGCTATAAGAGAAAAATTCCGGTGCAAATGTGAAAGTGGCATGGAAAGCAGATATGCAAAGAGAGACGCACTGGGAATATGCTGCAAAGACTAGAATGGGCAGATACCTGACTCAGGTGGAAGTTAATTTTATCCTTGAAACAGTCAACCTCAAAAGGCTTAAGCTATTGTTGGATGTAGGGGCTGAAGCAGGCAGATTCTCAGTTTTCGCTTCGGGCAAAAAAGTCGACGTGATTGGAATCGACATAGATCTGTATGGGCTGAAAAGGCTCAAGCTCAAAGACAGAAAGGTCAACGTAATTCAAGCAGACGCGCAAAGTATTCCACTGAAGGACGAAACTGTGGACTCCGTCTTTATGATAGAAGTGTTAGATTATATACCCGAACTTTACTCAACTCTAGCAGAATCACGAAGAATCTTGAGGCAAGAAGGCTCGCTTGTGTTGTCGTTTGGTAACAACTCCAGCCCGAAAGGAAAGCTAAAGAAGTTAGGCGGAAAATCCTATGCCCACTCATATCAAGATGTGATAGGGGCACTAAGGAAATCAGGATTTAGAATCACGAAGAAAACAGGTTACAATTGGCTTCCATTCGGACGCACCTCTGAAAACTTCCTTGTTCCATTAATGGCAAGAGCTGAGAGATTCCTTGGACTCAGAAGAGTTACTCGGTATAGTCCCTGGGTCATAGTTCACTCGGTCAAACTGAACCAACGGAGACCAACTTTCCATCATAAAACAGATGAGCAAACAACATACAACACTTGGATCGCTGTCCACCGTAAGAATAATAAAATACCTCAATAATGTGTGTAGGAGAGATGTCCTGAATATGAAGCTCAGCAATATCCTGTCTAAAGAGAACTTCTTAAATGGCATAAAAAGTCTAGGCAAACTAAGAATCAAAGCGAACCACAGTTCTATCATAGCCTTTTCAGCTTTGCTACTCATTCTTTTCGTGGCTTTCACTGTACGAGTGTTGCCACTCCGTTGGGAAATACAAACAGGCGCGTTACACTTATCAGAGTTTGACCCCTACTACCAGTACAGTCTGACGAAATACATGACTGATAATGGTCTGATTTCGCCTTATTTTCCCACGCAGTGGATTGACACACAACGTTGGTACCCTGACGGAATAAATATGGCTGTGTCTTACCCGTCCTTGCCGATAACAGCAGCAGTTTTCTATGACATAGTTAGATTCCTGGGTTTCAACTTTGATTTGATGAGCTTCTGTTCTCTAATTCCTGCGATAATGGGCACGTTTGCGGTCTTGTTGATTTATTTCCTAGGAAAGGACATGGGAGGAACACCTGTTGGCTTGCTTGCAGCGCTTTTCCTAGCGTTGAATCCATCCTATATTCAAAGAACCGCGCTGGGTTTCTTTGATACTGAAGTAGTCGGTGTGGTTTCGCTCATAGCTTTTAGTTTTCTTTTCTTGAGGGCAATCGATGAAGAGAGACCTGTTAGTTCGACGATTAAATACTCCCTCGGATCAGCTGCGGCTTTGGCATACTTTGTTCTTGGATGGGGCGCAGCGTATTATCTGATAGGTCTGACAGTACTCTTCGTTTTCGTTCTACTTATACTCAAGAGATATTCACGACGCCTCCTCTTATCGTACAGTCTGACTTTTGGAATAGGTTTGCTTGTTGCTATAAGCACCAGAACCGAAGTCGATTCCAGTTACATGATCAGTGCCGCCGTCCTTCCGGTTGCAGGAGTGTTCGCTCTACTATGCCTGAACGAAATCGTGCGCAATTTGACTGCGGCCAGGGAGAAGTTCTTGTTTGTTGTGGCATTCATAGTCGTAATAATCGGCAGCTTTGTCGCGGTTTCGTCGTTGGGGTACATGGGAAATCTGGCAGGCAAGTTTTTGACGATCTTGGATCCGTTTTTGCGAGGGGGTAGCCCGCTCATAGAGTCTGTCGCAGAGCATAGGATATCTTCATGGGGTTCAATCTATTATGACCTTGGCGTAGGAATATTGTTCTTTACTGTGGGTTTGTTCTTTGTTGCAAGAAACCTTACTACGAAGAACATCTTCCTCTTGCTTTTCGGTTTAACAGCTGTCTACTTTGGAGCTTCGATGGTCCGTTTGTTAATTATCTTAGCCCCTGCCTACGCAATTGTGGCCGCTGTCGGAATTGTGGGGATATCAAAACCGTTTGTGACATTGTTGAAAGAGCCGCCCAAGACGACTGGCAGAAGAAAATTCGGAATTGAACATGTGGGAAGGGAATTCAGCGGCGTCGCTGTTTTTCTGATATTCTTGGTTCTGATGACAAACCTTGCTTTCTCACCACAGTCTGGCGGCGTTCCCAAAGTCTACAGACAGGCTTACGCACCAGTAACGATTACTGCGGGCAGTATCTCAGTTATTCCCAATCAACCAGTGAATGAGTGGTATGACATGGTGAAATACCTGAACGACTTCCACGACTCTTCCATTGTTGTGTGCAGTTGGTGGGACTATGGGTACTGGCTGAGCATATTAGGCAACGTTACGACGCTTGCCGACAACGCCACGATAAACACCACTCAAATAGAAAACGTGGGGTTCGTCTTCATGGCGAATGAGACATACTCGCTGAAGATGCTGAAGCAATACAACGCCGAATATATACTAGTCTTCATCACATTCGACGGAGGAGGCAACTGGGTTGACTGGGCTGGCGGCGATAATGGAAAATGGACATGGATGGCGAAGATATCGGGAAACGCTCGTGACCGATTCGTCGACAGTAACTTCATCGATCCGGCTTCCGCTTGGACCAATGAGACGAATTTTGGCAATTTCACTGAGAACAAGTGGACATGGAATGATGTTGGGACAAACTCGACTCTCTACAAGCTGATGAGTTGGGGTAAGAACCGCTGGTGTCAAGTCAGCAACAGTGGATCGAATCCTGATGCGGCGGCAGTTGCTGAGCCTGAATATTTCGTAGAGGAGTTTTTCTCCGGGGAGACTCTGACGCCCGATGAGTCAAAGAGCAGGTACGGTGGGCTTGTTCCACTAGTATGTCTCTACAAGATTGACTGGCAAAAGTACTACAATGATTATCCAAATACGTAAAGGAGAAGGGCCTTGTTCCCTAAAGCTGTCGACCAGCACAAGCCAAACAAACCTTTGATCCCCAATGGTCTCGGAGTCATCTACGTCCTAATCAGCGCCGTATACCTGTTTTTAGTCTACTACTTCGATGTGGTCAAGGTGTCAAATGGAGTTTCCGCTCCGTTGACACTGGCTGTGTGCATCTTGTTCGGTGGTTTTCTCGGTTTGCTCGATGACTGGATTGACCTCAAATGGCGGTATAAAGCCTTTCTTCCATTGATAGCTGCGATTCCGCTTATTGCTTTGGCGTCTAGGACGCCGAATCTGCGAACGGCTATAGCTCTGCCCATCTTGGGGACAATTGGTTTCGGCGACTCCTACGTTTTCGTTATAATTGTGCTTGTGACAATAATTACGAATACTGTTAACCAGCTTGGCGGATTGAATGGTCTGGAAACAATCTGCCCTGCGATAGTTATGGCGGGTCTGATGGTTATCCCTGGGTCAAATGCGGTTCTTCTCTATGTTCCCTTGGTCGTGTGGCTCATACTCGGAGCCTTAAATTTCACAGGTAGAATCTTTGTTGGCAACACAGGGTCTTTCGCGATAGGGATGACGCTTGCTTCTTTTGCCGTTATTTCGGACTTGAAGTTCGACTTGGTTATCTCTATTCTGCCATATATTTTCAATTCCTCGCTAATACTGTTAACATTCTTCTTGTACAGGAAAAAAGCAAGTGTTTCTTTTGATGGAAAAAAACTGTCTTCAGACCATAGGCGAAGCTTGGTCACTCTTGTCACTTATCATCGTCACCTAACTGAGCGGCAAGTGGTCTTGGTAATTTCGTTACTAGTCGCTACGTCAACTATTGTTGCTCTAGTTCTTCAGCTACTTACCTGAGAGACAGCGTCGCTTGCGTTGCAGTTTTCAGCAATGTTTAATAGACGTGAGGAATACGCTAGATATGTTTGGCGGGTGAGCGGACCTCCGCCCGTTCCGCCTTAAGAACCCCGGGTGTTGGAGGCAGAAAAATGAGGTTTGACAGTAAAGATTTGGCTCTAGCCGTCGTTCTTGCGGCTCTGTATGCAGCACTAGTGATTGTTCAGGGGCTTAGTGCGGCTGCCACGATTCAATTGCGAATTGCCGATTGTTTGATTCCACTGTGTGCGCTTTTTGGATGGCCAGCCATTCTGGGGGTGGTTGCGGGAGCCTTCGTTGGCAACATGTCGACCTCATTACCATTGGCGAACGGTGTTTACGATGTTGCGTTTGGGCCCTTAGCGAATCTCTTGGCTGGTTCCTTAATATACTTGTTAAGAAAGAGACGACTGATAGGATGCGTGTTGGGATCCGTCACAGTAGGTTGCATTGTCGGAAGCTATGTGTGGATGATTTTCGGTGCCCCCTCAGACGTTTTTAGCCTGAGAATTCCTGTCACATGGCCGGTTTGGGTGGCCAGCATTGCAAGCATCACAATAAGTAGTCTGGTGGCAATAGCAATAATCGGCTACGCCTTGCTGTCAATCTTGAGCAGGAAGAGCATAGCAGAGCCGCTGAGGTCAAAGGGGCTCAGAGTCGTTCCGGCACAGAAAAAGCAGTCACATGAATCTTTCCAGTTTTGTTAGCCCTATGATTTCGTCAAAGTCCAGACCCAACGCGTCTAGTACTTGATCAAACGTTGAATGCAAGTAGGCAATGTACTTGTCAACATCAACCTCGTTTTTCTTTGCCAGCTCAACTGGTTTTACGTGCGGCTCTTTGACGACTTTGACGAAGCTTATGAGGTCGCCTGCCCTCAATTCCACTCCGTTTTCTTTCAGAATCTTTGCGGCCTTAACGTGCTGGGGTGTGGTTTTTGTGTAATATCCGATATCTTCACCTAGAACGACATTGAATGCTAATTCGTTCAGATTATCCCATTCACGTCTCTTCAATCGCATGTAACAGTCGCGGACAATTTCTTCGATGTCCCTTTTTGCCATCTCAAAGTCTGTTGGGGTCTTGACCTTTGCAAGGCGGTCTTTCATTTTGTCGAAGGCTTTCTTGATGAAAGTGGGGATGTGTTTCTTCTTGCCTGTCAATCCTTTGACGTCAACTGTTCCATCTTCTAGGACTCCGAGGTAGTTCTTTTTGCGAGAACTGAAAACTGCGTATCTGTAGACCTTGTCAACGTCTAGGCTCATTTTGAGTTCGTGTTCTGTCCAGTGCGCTAGCTCTTCAGTTTGCTGTTTTGATGGGTTTTTCAAGAATAGGCTGTCCGTGTCTCCATAAAGCACTTGGATGCCCAGTTGACCTGCTTTGTTGAGTATCTCAGTTATTGAGTGTCTTCCAATGGCTGCTGTTGCCTCAGCCACGGGTGGACAGTAGAGGTCAAAGCTTTCAGCTCCGAAGACTCCGTAGCTTGCATTTAGAATGACTTTAAGTGCTCCTTGAGCGATGTTGTACCAGCTTCTCAAGTCTGAGCTGAGCAACTTGTCCTTTGATTTGGGCTTGTACCATTGCACTCTCAGGTCTCTCAGTGATCCGATCAACAAGCTTTCTAAGGCACGCTTCTTGGTGCAGACCCAGTGCGGCGTACCGGGAACGATGTTGCTACGACATTCTGGGTGTGAACACAAGATGGACTGGTAGCCTAGGTTCCAGACTTTGATTATTGATGGGTATAGACTTGGAAAGTCCATAACTGCAACGTTGAAATGGACTCCTGGTACAGGTTCGACGACTATTGCTCCCTTGTACTTCTTGCCTTTTATGATTGCTTTTGTTGCAGTTTTGCCCTTGGTTGCTAGTATGTCTTGAGAGTTCGGGATCAACATGTTTCTTTTGCGGTGTTCGCGTTGCAGGAAGTCTCTTATCCAGCGCGAGACGCCTTGCCTGCTCACATCTTCCATCGGCATGCTGCTGATTCTTGTAAGTACCAGAATCAGTTTCATTACAAGCTCGTCGTCGAAACTTGTAAGCTTGAAGGTGATTTCAGAGTCTCTAAGGCAGTACCCCGCGAGTTCAGTGTAGGTCAGCTCGCTTAAAGCTTTGTCTAGCGGAATTTTTTCAAGTGCGATTAAGGCGTTGCCAACATCGTTCAGTGTTACGTCTCGATAGCGGTTGTTGAAGGCATAAATCTGGATTGAACGGTTGAAGAAGAATTTGTAAAGGTCAATATGCACGCCGTAGCTCAGTGAGCAAGATCTTTTTCCGACTTCGATTGGAATATCACTTCTTTTTATCCCGAGGTTCATCGCGCGATGGAATAGATAGCGGAGGTCAAAGTCGTCTCCGTTGAAGGTTAAGACGAAGGGGTAATCCCACAATGTGTCAAGAACATACCTTATGAGTTTCTCTTCTGAATCATAGCTTTGAAGCTCTACGTCAGCGGGCAGATGCTCTGTTCCCTGCCTGGCTCCTTCACGTTTGAGGAGAAGCACTTTCTTTGGTTTATCTGAACTGTAAAGCGAAACACAGATAATAGGGTAGGCTGCTTCTTGGGGGTCAGGCACTCTTGTCGGGATCGGTGCCAAGACTTCTATGTCCAAGGCCACACGGCGAAACCTGGGAGCAGGATACTCCAGCAGCCTAGCCCACTCTTCAATGAATTCCAACTCTTCATCAGTCGCATCCTTGAAGGTTCTTCGTATTTGGTTCACCATCTTTTCAGCATCTTCCAACCGCTTCAAGACAAGACTGGAATCTCTTATTTCGTAGATCATTCCAGGCAGAAGTTGGCGATCATAGATGTAGGACTGGTAATACTTGATCGTTGATTCCCAGACTTTGATGTCCTGCGGCGCGACTGGTGTATCAGAGACTTTCTGAAAATCCTCTGGAATTATGTCTCTAATGCATCCTGTCGGCCTGCCGCCGATAGCTAATGGATCTTTGGTCAGTATTTTTGTGATCCTAACGTTCTTGTCCAGAAGTGGGTCAGACTTTTCCACAATCTCGACATGGTCGAAGCCTGGATGTTGAGTTAAGCGACTGATTTTCTCAAGTTCGTACTGTGAGAGGTTTGTCAGACAATATGGTTGGTGGCCAGTATTGTCATACCAGAAATAGATTTGGCCTGAAACTGGTTCATACAGTTTGACGAGGGCCTTGGCCGCTCTCCCGTCATACGTTGCTGAAACAAAATATGCACATGGCAAGTTTTGAGGAGCAATGGGGGGAAAGGCAAGTCTTTTCTCTTCTTTTTCTCTAGGCCGAAGAATCGCAAGGACTCCGGCCTCGACTTTCTTTTGCATTAAAGGCTTCTGTTCCTTCTCTGAGAAGTCGTCTAGTTGTCTCTGCTCCATCTCGGTCCTAACCTAGATAGGTTTATGGATCAGATTGCCTAAAATCTCTTGTCCTCAAGCGTTGATACATTGTTCTATACACACTCTTTTGATTCCGTCACTTGCTCATCACGAGCGCGTGAGCCCGAAAGACCAGTAACCATTGGTTCAATCAGGTTCTATGTGGAATTTCGATATATTACATTCTTGAAGCATGCTTTTTGTGTGCGGTAAGCTTTTGGAACATGTTCGCGTGGAAGAGGGGCAAAGGGGGATGGGGCGCTCAACAAAAGCCATTAAGAAATGGCATCGTAGGGCAATTTTCATTGATCTGCACAAGACAAAAGTTACCATTTTCCAGAATAGCGGGGAAGCTAGCGAAAACAGAAATGCGCCGGAAGGGTTTCCCATGAAAACGATGGAGTCTCTGTCCAAAGTCAAGGATTGTAGAAAGTCATCATTTCAAGGTTCTCTGCCGACAATGGAGCTTCTCTTGGCTATATCCTCGATCGTCTGTTTTATCGTCTATGTCTATTTCGCCGGGCTTTCCTATCAAATAGACAGCATAGCCATCAAATCGCAACTTGAGGTCACAGCCACATTATCTTTCATAGTCGGAATAAATGTCTCAGTCTCGCTGATAACTTCCGTTATAGTCAAAAGGCTTTTTTCCAATGAGATGTAATCGACCGAGCCTGCCAATTGCTTTTAGCAGTCTTCTTGAATTCCTAGGACACTCTGCGACTCTCAAGGTTAGGATCGAATGAATGACATGGCTTCAACTCTTATCTATAACTTCCCATTTGATCTGACTGTGGAACGCCTTGCTCAGAGAAGCTTGGATGCTTGCAATTGAAGCCCTCAGCTGGATGGAAATGCGGCGACTGAGTGAGCCTCTCGCTTTGGCAAGGACTATCAAGCAATTAGAAACTGATGACTCGGACGCAGTCAGACTTGCTCGTTTGCTTATGTCAGAGACTGTCCGCAGGCAGAACTTCATAGATGCTTTCGTGAATGAGACTATCAGACCTGCAGAACTAGGTCAATTCAACTTTGGAGTTCAAGCTTTCCTCAGGCTTTACGTATACCAAACAAGGATAGCTAGAAACTGGTCTGAACCCGATGTTGAAGAGGCTGAAAACATAGCAAAATTGGGCCGCTCTATTTTGGGATGGAAGACCTTGCAACCCGTCGAACCTTTCCTAGGCACGCTGTTAACGCAGAAATCTTCTGTAGTTTTCGAACATAAAAATGATGAGGCTCAAATTGCGCTTTGCACTTTTCATCCAACATGGTTTGTCAAATATTGTTTTAGGCTTTTCGGCAGAAAAGAAGCCATCGTGATGCTAGAATCGAACACGTTGCCGCTACCAACATACGTGAGGGTGAACACACTCAATAGTGAACAACCCGAAATTCTCAGAAAACTTGCTGAAGATGGCATCGAGGTTGAGAAGGTTGAACAGTTAAAGTTCGTCTATAGAGTTGTGACTGCCAAAAAGCGAGTGACAGAAACTGCGTGTTTCAGGGAAGGCTCACTCTATGTTCAGGATAAGGCAAGCTCTTTTGCAGCAGAAGCAGCAAATCCAGCACCACGTATGACTGTTGTAGATGTTTGTTCTGCTCCTGGAGGAAAAACTACGTATTTCGGGCAACTGATGCAAAATGATGGGCTTATACTTTCCTTGGACTATTCGAGACGCAGAATGGTCTCGTGGAAAAGTGAAGTTGAGCGTATGGGTGTGAAGATTGCTGAGTCGATTATCGCTGATGCTTGCGGTCCGTTGCCTTTTGACATCGAAGCAGATCTTGTGATGCTGGACCCGCCGTGTACAGGCACAGGCGTCTTTCGCAGGCTTCCTTCGTCGAAATGGAGGCTGACACCACGTTCCGTTGATAGGATGGCTGATATTCAATGGCAGATGTTGAATAACTGCTCAGAATATGTCAAGCCTGGGGGCACATTGGTCTATTCTACGTGCAGTATAACGGTTGAAGAGAATGAGATGCTCATTGAAAGGTTTCTGAAATGGCATCCTGAATTTTCTCTGACCGAGATATCACCTAAAATAGGCTTGCCAGGATTGAGAGGACTTGACAGATGTCAGAGACTGTATCCTCACATTCACCAATGTAGCGGTCTATTCATTGCTAAGATGTCGAAGAACAATGACCAGCGTATTCCAATTCCTTTTAGTCAGGACTAGGCTTTCCTCGATTTTTCAAGAAAGCATAACGCGTCGAAAATGACTTTTGCTGCTTGGATCGCAGAAACTCCATTGTCGTAGTCTGGTGCGATCTCAACGACATCGAAGCCGATCACACGCTTGTCACATATTCGTCCTAGAACATCGAGCAAGCTGTGCATCTCTAAGCCATCACCTTCAGGATTCTGCACTGCGGGTACGAAGGCGGGGTCGAGAACGTCCATATCAACTGATATGTAGATATTCTTGTATTCTGCTAGTTTTTCTTTCAACTCGCTTGCGATGCGTGCGCTTCCTTCTTTTCTGATCTGCTGCGTTGTAAGAAATTCTATTCCTCCTTTTTTTGCGTAGGTCAGCTCTTCTTTACAGACTGCTCTGGTACCGATTTCGATGATTTTTGCAGGCTTCACTTCCTCGTTTATTCTGCGCATGAAAGTCGTGTGGGACATTTTCAGGTCCAAGAACTCATTGCGCACATCTAGATGGGCGTCGAAGCTAACGATCGCGGTGTTGGGTGCCCCTTTTGCCATAGCCTTTGCTATTGCGAAAGTTATAGTGTGTTCTCCACCGATAGTGACTGGAGTCTTTTCGGATTTCAGGACGTCTCTGATGACAAGCTCAAGTGTTTTCAAGGTTTTCTCCGTGTCAGCGGATATGTGCAGATCGCCTAAATCATGAAGCTGTAAGTCTTCCACATCTATTCCTGCACGGAAACTGTAGGTTTCTATGTTGAGCGAGGCTTGTCGAATTGCTGTCGGGCCAAACCTGGCTCCAGTCCGGTAGGTGCTCGTGCTGTCAAACGGTACTCCGAGAATTATGTAGTCCGCTGTGTCGAATGGTTTCTGTTGACCACCAAAGATGTTTGAAGGCGAAACAAGTAGCTCATGTTGACTCATTTTTCTCCATCCATTCGCCATACGTGCTTATTCATTCCTCATCACTTGTAGGCAGTCACTTAATATTAAAAATTCCCCAGTGTCTGTCTGGATGTGAAACATTAGATTTATTAATGTTACTGGCAATGCATAAAGGTTAAAGGCGCATGGAAAATGTCACTCGCATCAAAGCTGAAGATCGAGAGCAAAGGAATGTTTGCAACATCTGTTTTCTACGCGATTGTCGGGATAATTTTCATCGCGATTCTTCCGACAAGTGGCTTTGCACCCCACATCGGGATGCTCGGCATATTGAGCCTGATCGCTGCTTATGGTGTGTTCAGGAAGCGAGCGTGGTCATTCTGGTTTGTCGTAATCTTATTCTTTGCGGGCACGACGTTCGCGTCTTTTATGATCTACAGCCTTCTGACAAGAGACTATGTATTCGGCCTGAGTATGATTGCCTATCTAGTTCTGACTTGGATTTTCACGGCTTACGCAGCAGCGAAAAGACAAGTTTTTGAAGGCTGAACGCATTTCTTTTTCGTTGTTTTTAATCGTCTGTCCAGACATCGTTGTGGTCGTGTTCTCTTTGCCTCTCAATCTCCAGTTCTGAAAAGATGCACCACAACTTCTTCTTCTGCATCCACAAACTGCACGTTATCAGGTATCTCTACAAAACCATCTGCTTTTGCGAGGGTGGTTATCGCCCCAGAATCGCCATCTGGGACAGGCTGAGCTATGATTCTGTTCGACTTGTTTCGCTTCAATGTTACCATGGTAAACGTTTTTCTTCCTTTCGCTGGAAACATCCTTGCGGTAGCCACAGCTTTCACTTTCAGATCCTTTTCCACTTTTCTTCCTGCCAGTAAATGTATTATTGGGCGGACAAGTAAATGGAAAACCAGCAACGCAGATGTCGGATGGCCTGGAAGCGAAAACACTGGCTTCCCAGAGAGCAGGGCTACTGTTGTGGGCTTTCCAGGTTTGACCGCGATCCCAGATACGATGACGCCTGGTTTTCCAAGAAAAGCTAACACCTTTGGCATCACATCTTTCGGACCGATCGAAACACCTCCAGACGTCACAACAACATCGGTAGAGGTCAAGGCATGTTTCAACGCATTCTGCAGTTCGATGACGTTATCCTGGAAAACGCCTAGATGAATGGGCTTCCCTCCGCTTTCAAACACAGCTGTGCTTAAGCTGTATGCATTTATGTCGTAAACCCTTCCAGGAGACAGGCTTTGACCAAGCTCAGTCAACTCTGCTCCTGTCGAGAGAACTGCTACTTTGGGCACGACGTAGACTCTGACTCGTGCAAGTCCCAAAGCAGCTAGAACCCCGATTTCCCTTGACCCCAGCAGCTTGCCCGATTTGAGGACATTTTCCCCTTTCTTGATGTCTGCTCCTGCCTTCATTATGTTTCCATGTTTTGCCACCGCGCTGAAAACATGGATGTGGCCAGCTTTTCTTTCAGTTTGTTCAACCATAACGACGGCGTCTGCGCCCTTAGGAATAGGTGCTCCTGTAACTATCTCAGCTGCTTCTTTTTTTCTAACCACTGTCTCTGGAATCTCTCCGATGTTTACTGTTCCGCAAAGCTTCAGCGTGACAGGTCTATTCTCCTCTGCACCGAAGGTGTCTGCAGCCCTGACGGCGTATCCATCGACTGTTGACTTATCGAACGCTGGGATGTCTATTTTGGAGGTTATTTCTTCTGCCAGAACACGCTTACTGGCTTCTAGCAGGGGGATCTCCTCAACTCCCAAGGGCTTG
>Ga0315296_10002114_pt1 | contig 17101 bp, 19 predicted proteins | sample YL17G14_18_MG_FD_203921 | JGI IMG/M metagenome (GOLD analysis project Ga0315296, IMG submission 203921) | Sediment microbial communities from Yellowstone Lake, YNP, Wyoming, USA - YL17G14_18 | ecosystem: Environmental > Aquatic > Freshwater > Lake > Sediment | place: USA: Wyoming | collected... | reverse complement strand
AACGCCTCGGTTTGCAACAGAACCAACTAAAAAATAGTAGATCAGTTATCAACCGAAGACTTGACAGAACCCAAACCAATACCGTGGAATGTTATAGCAACACAGCTCATAAAAGAAAGCTAAGTTTTCTAGACATTGTGGTGTTCAATCAGAGGCTGAAAAACGTAATGAAACCTATGTATTTTCAATTCACAAATGCTAAGTTCAAGTAATAGTACCAATATTTGGAGCCGCATTGATGTGAGGGTACTACGTACTTGCAGATGAACAGTCCGAATCAAGAACGTAACCCTGGCGATAGTCGCCTTGGAAAATATATCTGCAGGTGCATATCTCTCATGGATCGCGGATACTCCCCTCAAAGAATTTGAGGCTATTACAAATAACTTAACAGTATCTCGCCATGATGAAGAAGTATTGTGATCAGCTAGTGCCGAGAGTAAGTGGAATCTGGTCCAGCGACGAAATGACCTTAAACATAAAAGACTTGGACAATCACGAAAACTTGAGATGGGCTTGGAACGTGATAGACAACGAGAGCCGATTCTGGCTTGCCACTCAAATAACAGAGAAAAGAGAAATTGCAGACGCTAGAAAAGTGCTGGCTCAAGCTTCAAGCCTTTCAAAGACAAGACCAATGGCAGTTGTGACAGATGGATTGAGAGCCTATCAAGATGCGATACCTAAAGAGTTCTACACTATGAAAGCACCGAGAACAGAGCATGTAAGAATACCGAATATCAGAAACCGTTCAAACAACAACATGGTCGAAAGACTACATGGAACGATAAGACAGAGAAACAAGGTCATGCGTGGACTCGATGACGTAGAAACAGCACAGACAATGATGGATGGACTGAGAATCTACTACAACTTCATAAGACCACACATGGCACTAAACGGAAAGACACCAGCAGAAAAAGCTAGAGTTATGAGAGCAGAAGAAAGCAACTGGAAAACCTTGATACAAAAAAGCTCAAATAGCGAGAGGTAAATTTCATTGATGAGAACCCATGCCATTAAATTCTGTCACCAAAGATTTTAAACCGATTGATACTCCCTCAGAACCCAAAACACGTTCACCGTTATATGATATGCATTCGTATTGGTCCAAGAAACCTTACACTGTCACAGCAGAATATATCAGGCACTTTACAAATGAAAACGACATAGTTCTAGATCCATTTTGTGGATGTGGAGTTACTAACGTTGAGGCATTGAGAGCGCATAGGAAAACTATTGCGGTGGACATCAATCCCCTTGCGATATTCATTGTCAAAGGAATAGCAAAACCAACAAATGTATCAAGTATGCAGAAAGCCTTCAAAATACTGGAAGAAAAGGCAGAGAAGCAAATCAATTCTCTGTATGAAATTGAATGCCCTAAATGCAAAAAAAGTGCAATAGCAACCTATTTTGTGTGGAACGGAAATAAGCCATCAGAAGCCATCTATCAGTGCCCTTATTGCAAGAACAAGGGCAAAATAAGAAAAATCGTAGCTGAGAAGAGCAAGCAGATTGAGACCAAGGAAGTTCCATTTTGGTATCCGAAAACAGAAATGATCTGGAATACACGAATCAACATACATCGACACACTACAGTTGACGCACTATTTACGAAGAGAAATCTAATCGCACTATCAGTCTTGAACAACGCAATAGAAACATTGCCTGAAACTGAAGCAAAAGAAACAATGAGGTTCATTTTCAGCTCTTGCCTAAGACTTTGTAGCAAATCAGCACAACGACGCGCAGAAAGTGGAAGCGTTGCCCAAGTTCCTAATCTATGGATACCTGAAAATAACAGACTTGAGAAGAATGTCTGGAATGTCTTTAGAGCGAAATATCTGAATGCGATTGAAGGGAAAAAATTATGCAATGATTATATTGGAAAATTCTATCGAGAAGCACAGAATCTTGACGAACTGAAAAACGACAAAACTGTTCTTCTGTTGACACAGTCAGCAGCAAATCTACAAACATTCCAGAAGAAACCGTCGATTATATCATAACCGATCCACCATATTTTGATGAAGTTCCTTACCTAGAACTAAGCCTATTATGTACATCATGGTTGAAACTGAAACTCAACAAGACTGAGTTTGAAAGCGAGATCGTTGTAAGTGATAGCCCACTAAGGAACAAGAACTTTGAGAATTACAAAATGTTATTGAAAAAGGCATTTTCGGAAGTTTTCAGGGTACTTAAATCTGGGAAATGGATTTCGGTCTGGTTCCATAATAGGAAATTGAAAGTATGGAACGCATTGATCAACATCCTCAGAGAAATCGGGTTCGAAATGGTCAACATGGTTTACCAACCGCATTCCTTGGTAACTTTCAAACAGGCCAAAAGTCCATCTGGAACATTAAGAGGACACTTTGTCCTAAATTTCAGAAAGCCTCTTGCCAAAGAAAAGCCTTTTGCAATAGCTGGCGTGGATATTGAACAGATTATGATTAGAACAGCACGCAAAGCTGTCGTGGAAAGAAATGGAGCAACCTTGAGTGAGATTTACCAAGAGCTAATTCCTGTACTCGTTAAATATGGTGCACTCGACATCATGACCAAAATGCAAACGGATTTGGCACCATTTATGGACAAAAACTTTGAGAGGCGAAATGACAAATGGCATATCAAAGAGGAAGATTACGGAAAACTGGGAGATTATATACCTCTACGGGCTCGCCTCAGATTGTTCATTCCAAGTATTGTTGTAAGGCTCGACAGAACGCAAAAAGAGTTCTCCTTTGACGATATTTATCGAAACCTGATGCCTCTCTTGGCAAACGGCAAGACAACTGAAAAACATGAGATAATTGCAGTTTTGAAGGAGTATGCTGAGGAAACCACATTTGGCAAATGGAAGATTCAAAAACCTACAGTTCAAACAACTCTTGAGCCCACACTGCAAATTGGAAAATTACCTTCCGCTCCATCTGAAATAAATCACAATAATATTATCCTGATGCTAGCGAGATTGGGCGAATACGCAGGTTGCTCAATTCATATTGGCAAGGCAGAACAAACGCGAAATCCCAAGCTTGCAAAATTAGGCGCGTATGATCTGCAGAAGTTACCATTGGAAAACGAAACGATAAGAGTCATTGAGCAGATTGACATAATATGGCTAAGAGAGAATATGATCGTTATGGCTTTTGAAGTTGAGGAGACTACGCCAGTCTACTCTGGTTTAGCTCGCTTTTCTGACCTCACAAAATCTATGCCGAATATGCGCATTAAAGCCTACATAGTAGCGCCAGAGTCCAAAATTGAGAAAGTCATAAATGAATTTAGCAGAGCTACTTTCAAGGAACTAGCTAAACAAGAAAAGTGGGGTTATGTTCTATACCCTGAACTAGTGCACGCATACGAAACAATCCAAAAAGAGAGAATGAAAATAAGACCTGAAACCATTGAGGACTTGGCGAAAAACCCATTTTTATGAAAAAGAACAACAGGTGAAAAATGTAAAAAGGTTGAGGCGAGTATGCCGTCTAGAAATAGGCACGAACAGTTTGATGGAACCCTATCCAAAAAGGGCGTTCTTCTCCCCGATGGGCAATACGGAGAAGTACACGCCTTCATGGATCGTGGTGTTGAAGCATTTGGCTCTGAGCATCGTGAACTTGACAAATACCATGGAAAAGGACCTAGGGCAAAAGCAAAGGGACTACGACAATGGATTAATGGGAAGTACAATGTTATCGGACAAACTCGTGCTACAGATTGGTTACGCGCTGGTCTTGGTCACATTTGCCTTGATGATGCCGAAAGTGATCTCGATCAGAGCTATTCGTGGGAAGAGGTATTCGATTCTGCCTATCGATCTATGGCTCAAAGAAGATGGAATAAAGCACGCTTCGTTCAGAGATAAATAAAAAAACGCAAAACGGCTTCCTGATTGTATGAATAAAAAGGTCTTTGTCCACCAGGTAGAATCTAAAAAGCGCCTCTGGTTAACAGACTCATCCAAAACTCACTTAAGACCCTAAGAGTTAACAGAACCGATTTACGAAAAACTAATAAGTATAGCCTTGCACATAGCGAGACCATCTGACAAATGCTATACCAATCCGCACATTAACTCGCCCCCGTCAGACCCTTAAGCCACCAAGACATGCAGAAACTGCACTAACTTGCGTCTTTGGAGAATTGTAATAGGTTGGAATCACCCGTGCATCCTAATTCTGATGGGGGTCTTTTGTTAGTAGCTTGGTTTGATTTAGTAGAGCTTTCTTGTGGTATCATGTTCAAGTTGAGCTGGATTGAAGCGACTTTAAGGTTCCTTTTTATAGGAATATGTGCCTGCTGAGGTGGAGAAATTACTGCGGAAGCAGGTTTTGATAGCGAAATTCGTGGAGAAAGAAAGCCATCACGTGTCGTCCCGTCTTCAGAGGTAGTTATTTGGTTTTTTCCCGTCAAGTCTTGCTCGCCTGTGAGCTTTTTGCCTGATCCCGCTACAAGTGTTGTTTTTGCGTTTGACTCGACAGCGTTTTTGAACTCCGTGACAGCTTGTTTGATAGCTTCTTGAGTAATGATTAGTTTCTCTGCATCATTCAGGGCTCTGCCTAACTCTTTTTCCTGGATTCTTCAAGTCGAGCAACATCAACGCCCAAGACCTTAGCCATGCCCTGCAAAGAGTCCAAGACCTCAACACCCACTTGTTCCCGTGGTTTGAAAATGAGTTTCGCGTATTCTTTACGCAGTTCATCGACCTTTGTTTTATCAAAGTACGTATCCATGCTTCCGCCCAGGATATGGCCCATGAAATATTCCTGAGTCTTCAAGTCAAGTCTCCCTCCGTCAATGAATTGGCTCCGTAAGACTGACTCGAAGGTTTTCCTGAGACAATGGGGCACGACATTCTCCCATTCCTTAATGCCAGCTTTCCTAGCCGCAGCCTTAACTATAACCTGCAATTCCCTGCCCGTTAAAGGCTTGTAAACCCGCTCATTGCGCGGAAGCCGATTATGCTCAGAGCAAAACAAGACCGCTCCATCTTTTATCTCGCCAAGTCTTCTTCGCCGATCGCTAAGGTAGAGTCTTAACGCTTCGGTCGCCTCACCTGATGCAAAAACAGAATATTCCGTGTTGCCTTTGCAAGCTGAGAAAACGATCCTTTTCATGCCAACATGAACTTTAATCAAAATATTCGTTACACACTTCTCAAGCTCTTCTTTCACTTCACCATAAAGAAGCGCCCGAACCGTGGAGTTTCTCAAACCCGTTGACACCATGAAAAGAATAATGGCGTTATTTCTCAGAGAGCCAGCAACCTTAGCCATCGTTCGAGCTTCTTCCAATGTTGGTATGTATTCTGGCTTTGTTCTTTCACGCGCTGATTGGTGGAAAGCCTCTACTGCAAGTTTCTCGCTGCCTTTGAAACCGTTAACTTTGAAGAACGTTTTCAGCATAAACAGAGCAGTGTTCGCTGTTCTGGGGCTCTTCCACCCGTTCTCCATTTTGTGAAAGCAGAACTCCTCAATCAACTTCTCAATGTCAACTTTCTTTAAGGCTACCAGCTCATCAGGCAACTTGCCAGTATACCTGCAAAAAGCGTAAACGGCATTACCGTAAATGCAGCGCGAAGATTCACTGCCAATCTTCCTATATTTGAGATGCCTAAGCAGATGGTTCACGCTCAGATAACCGCTGTTCCAGCCCGAAATCTTCAGATACTCTTCCCAACGATTAACCACTCGCTAATCCCCCAAGACATGCCAAAAATGTATTGCGAAACTGTGGTTTCCACATATTTTTCTATCACGAAACTGTCGTTTCGCAATATGCAATCCAACTGCCGATGTAGGATAACTCTCATCAAATTGTCCTTTCGCACCGACCACCCAAGCCCATACCATCACGGATTTTTTGCTCATGTTTTGCGCTCTCCCTCTTTTGGAGTGGTTTCGGCCTTCGCTCGTGCTTGGATTTTTTGTCTGTGCTTCAGGTCTTGGGTGATGATGTTAATCGATTCGAGAATGATGTCTATGGGCTCGTTCGGAGAGAAGACAATGGCGGCTTTGCAGTTACAGATCAGGGATAGCTTTGGTCCTAGTTCTTCTCTAACCTCTTTTGGAAGGTAGTACTGGCCGGTTGGATTCGACTTTATTTCGTATTTGACCATTTGTTCCCTCTCAACAGAAAAATGTAAAGCATTTTAAGACGCTAGAAAGGGGTGCTTTTTGCCAGAGCGACAATTTTTTAAGGCAGTTTGTACCCATTGGGTATAGGCAACTATGATGGAAAACAGGGTTGATTTTACGGCTCTGTGCTTGCATCTTACACCAGAAGAAAAGCTAAAACTCTTCGACATGCTATGCGATGCACACGACGGGAAGCGCCAGAGGAAACGTCTCCCTGAAAGAATCAGCCAAGACCTTGGCATCCCTCGGACTCATGTTTATCGCTATCTGTATGAAGAAGGAAAGAAGGGGCGTATCCCAAGTGCTGAAACAACAGCGAAAATAATCAACGCCCTTAGAGCACTTGCATTTAACCAATCAATCTTACCCATTTTGAAAGTAGCATCTGACCGTATGCTAATAGAGGCAAGGGCATACCATCACTGGATAAGAGGAATAGAACACAGGACCAGTTCTTTCTCTCTTTCAGAAATAGAAAAACTTGAGTGGAGCTGCGGGCGCTAGTCTTAACTCCTGAACCTTGCCCTCTTCAAAGAAGCGATATTTTAGTTGGAAGAAACATTCTGAACCAGTTGAAGATATTCTTGGATGGCAAAAACTTACAATTTCAAATAACTGAATAGGACAATTAATCCGAAAGGGAATTTCACCTGGTTCTAAGTCCATACGAGAGGTCTTCTACAACTTGGGCATTCACGGGCCCACTTTCGGACAGGTGCTCTGCAATGAGGACAGCTATCTGGTGGCGGGCTTGCTGTTCCAGAGAGAATTTGTGCAAGTATGGAGATTGCAAGAGCACCAAGACCAAGAGCAATTAGAGCCTTTAACCAATCTGGAATGTCATCATCAGACATTCTTTTTTGCCTTCTCATACATTTTCGTTTGAGCTTCGGCTACGACCTTCATATGTTCTATTACTATTTGTTCCAGTGCTTCACAGCGGGCTATTCCCTTTCTTTTAGCATATTCAGCTACATAGTTCCATATTGTATCATTGAAATTGGCGCATCTAACGTTTACCATGCGAACCACATTACCAAGGAAAAAGGTTATATATAGGGTTTTGCCTATTAGATAGCAGATTTGCATATTTGATACCGTAAATGCAAACCATAAGCAATACCAGGAGGCGAATCAATGTATCAAACACAGGTGCGCACGCCGTCAAAAGAGGTATTCGATGGGCTGCTAGTAGCATGTCTAGCTGTTGGACTGATTGCTGGCGTAATCTTTGGCTTCAGACTATACAACTCTATAGTTTCGAAATAGACAACTGCAAAATGCTCAAAGATCCCACCCTAATAAAAACATACATTACGCTATAGCGCGCTTTTGTGAACTATGCATTAATCGACGCACAAGGACCGATAGGAAACAACTGCACGTTCTGGGTTATTGGGCTTTAGTAGAGTCGAAGTACTTGAAGGGGCTAGACATCTGGTTCATACTTCCTGGAGAACCTATTGCAAACGCACTGATCAAATATTGCCATGGCAAGGAAATGTATTGGCAAGATGCTGTTCGATGTTTGTTGAAATCGAGTCCATGAGCCAATCTAAAGCTCCTCTCTGAGGTTGCTGTCATCTGGACCACTCTTCCTTTGGCTATTCCTGACAGCGTAACAATTACTGCCAAAATCATAAGAAAATACTTTCGGAACGTTTAGAGCTTCCTCTCAGCTGCCTTCGGAAAGAATATAAATGTCTATCTTTAGGCGCTTCCATGAGTGTGCCTTGCCTCCGCACGCCAGAATAAAAGCACAAAGATTAGCAACATTGTCGAGCACTAATTTTTCCGCATTCGTCATCTTTCCGTGCAGCCGCAGTACTTGCACGTAACCGAAATCTCGATTGGCTTAAACGCAATCGGCACCCCGCAATGAACAATGTATTTCCTCAACAACAGACATCGGTTCTACGCCTTAGGCATTTCCCTTTTCGTTATTTCCCTTGCTGCAATAACACCTGACGCTGAAGCCTGAATCAACCCCCTGGTAACACCGGCTCCATCACCAATCGTGAATAAGTTATGAATTTTGGTTTCTAGCCAATTGCTTAACTCTAATCTCGAAGAGTAGAATTTCACTTCAACACCATATAAGAGAGTGTCTCTCGAATGTATTCCTGGAGCGATCTTATCCAAAGCTTGAAGCATCTCCCTTATGTCAGCCAAATAACGGTATGGTAGCACGAAGCTCAGATCGCCAGGCGTTGCGTTCTCCAACGTAGGCTTTACTATGCTTCGGGCAATTCTCTCAGGCGTTGATCTTTTTCCAGACTGCAAATCGCCTAAGCGTTGTATCATTACGCCTCCGCTTAGAAGATTCGAAAGCCTAGCCAGATATTTCCCATAGGCAATTGGCTCTCTGAATGGCTCTGTAAACGAAGTAGTCACTAGGATAGCGAAGTTAGTATTCTCAGTTCTTCTCTCAGCATAACTTTGACCGTTGACAGTCAAAATTCCACCGTACGATTCTGTTATGACTTCACCATATGGCGCGACGCAAAATGTACGAACTCGATCATCAAAGGAATTCGAGAAGTAGACAAACTTGGGCTCATAAAGGACGTTTGTCAACTCCTCCATAACTGACGCCAGAACTTCAATTCTCAGTCCAACATCAACAGGATTATTAAGTGTTCTTAAGCCCGATGCTTGAGCTTCTGCTTGAAGCCATTCAGCCCCGCTTCTGCCAGGTGCAACAATCACGTATTTCCCAAAGAACTTTTCGCCGTTTACGGTTTCAACACCTTCAACTGTGGTGTTCTTCAAGATAAGTCCTCTCACATCGGTTCTTGGCTTGAATTCAACCTTGCTATTTAACTCTTGGCGCATTTTGCGCAAGGTGTCAAGGCATCTCTCGGTTCCCATATGCCGAATCTTCTGATGGACAAGGTCTAGGCCAGCTAGTGAAGCCTTACGTTCAATATCCTCTATTTTTTCGATTTCAGTCCCGAAAACACGGCCAAGGGCCCCAAATCTTTGATAAACTTCATCAACATAGTTTACTAGTTCAGAAAGTTTTTCCTTGGTGACATATTGATTAAGCCACCCGCCAACCTCTGTAGATAGCGTTAGCTTTCCATCACTAAAAGCTCCAGCTCCGCCCCATCCAGACAGAAGCGAGCACGGTTCGCAATTGACACACCCGAATCCGCGGCTAGCAGGGCATTTACGCTGATTAATATCTGATCCTCTGTCCAGCATAAGAACGTTTAACTTGGTTTTTTCTGTAAGTTCTAAAGCTGAGAATATTCCTGCTGGACCTGCTCCAACGATTATCACGTCATGCTTCAAAGGCTTTTCCCCTGAAACTCAACTACATATAAAAACTAGGATATATTTCTAACGATAATCAGCAATGTACATTGGGCGTGAAGCCCACATCACTAGCAGAACTGCTCTCGGAGTCTCAGCATGCGTGGAATCATAAGGATTCAGATTTGTAGTCAGTAATCAATATATTTCACCACAAAGAGCAATTTACTAATAGAAGAAATGCTTATATAACTATAGGAAACAGAATAGTCTCAAAGGGTAAGGAGAATGATGATAAAACAGCTATTTCGACCTGATACTGTGCAAAAGCTTAGAACACTTGCCGAAAACAAAGTTAGATTAATAGACTCCATCAGCGAGCTACGAAAGAAATATCCGGATGAATATGTTGCTTTCCATGAAGATGAAGTAGTTGCTCATTCTAAAGATGAGGACGTGCTGAAAGCTTCACTCTTAGAGAAGTATGGAACAACCGAGTACATCGCTATTCAATTCATCAGCTCTAAGGAATTAGAACTAATACTCTAGTTTCAAACTGTTATTGCAACCCTACAACTGTCAACCGATGGTGTCCATTTGCAGATTGAGGGAATCGTAGCTAAAAATGGCGAAATCCATATACCCGCTTTTTTAATTGCCCAAGAGTTAGGAATCGCTTACAAGATGACTTTGCTATTAGATACTGGTGCAGCATCGACGATAATCAGCGAAGGCGATGCTTCTGCAATGGGCTTGGACTACTCTCAGCTGGAAAAAGGAAATCCCGCCTTGGGAATAGGAGGGACTGCGGAAGTGTACATTCTCAGGAACGCCAGTCTTTCCTTTATTTTCGGTGACTGGCTCATTGTGAAGACTATGGATCGATTGGAAATAATGAAACATGACGTGGAAGATCCAATTATTAGTAAAGCGTTGAAAAGTTTGCCCAGTCTTTTGGGCAGAGATGTCTTAGGTACGAAATTCACAATAAGCAGCGATGGAAAGAAAGTTACGATAGACCTATGATGAAAGAACATAGCAGATTTCAAAAGGATGACAAACTTATCTCAAAACTCTCGTTTGTTTTCTTGATACTTGAATTTGCCTTACAGTGTCGTCGAGGCACTATGCTGTTCCAACCTCCTGCGCGGTGAATTCACAGAGGATAGGTTCGCGATCGATCGATCGTACACTTGGGCCCCAGAATGTAAGCATTTAGGACAACACCGTTGAGGACAGTAACATGGGGTAGGCGTCTCGGGGTGGAGCGATGCCCGTAGGGAATTGGAGAAGATGGGTTTTCAGGTAAAAACAGTTAGAAAATCATCCGATAAAACAAAGATAACGTAAAGATGACCTGTCACAGGTTTTAAGGACATAACAATCACGAGATGGCACATTTTGTCTAACGTATTTTTCTTTTGGTGAGTGCAGTTGAAGAGCTGTCGTGCATCTGCCAAAGTGGAGGAAAAGAAAGGTGGCAGTCTTTTGCCCTACTGGGCTAACGAGTTGCTTGAGATGTGGAAGGATGCTGAGAGGAGGCATAGAGCTCGTAGACCTTCCTCGCAAGAAGTTTCCTAACCTCCTCGTCTTTCATGAGCATATCCATTATTCGGTCTGCCTTGGCCCTTTCATCTTCTAGTTTCACGGTGGCCTTCATGTCCAAGATCATGCCGCAACTTGGGCAGAACTGAGACTCAGGCCCCGCTTTCTGCTTGCATCTAGGGCACACAGTTGATGTGAGTTCTATCCTTGCCTTCTCCTCTTGGTTCGACGTTAGTCCATGCGCTTTAAGGAGTGCACTATCCACATCCCTGCCGGAGAGATGGACGTAAACAGATGGCATATCTGATCCCTGAACCCAACCAAGCAATTCTTTCATTTGGGCTTCAGTAAGGATTGAGGCTAATTCTGTTGCCCGAGTATGTCTTAGAAGATGTGTGTATAGCCTCTTGTTTAGTCCTATTTTTTTGCCAAGTCTCCTGAGAATCGCTCTCACCGCGTTATAGTGGAGAGATTCGTTTCTGCCAACTGTGCCAATGCCAACCCACAATGGGGCATTAGGGTCGGCTCTAAGGGGGTGAATGCTGAGCCACGAAGCCAGTGCTGGTGCTGCAGCTATCACCCTGACTCGCCGAGGGCCAGTTTTGCCGTCTACGATGAGCACTGCCCCATACTGGTCGAACCCTACGTTAACTATCCGAAGTGATAGGGTTTCGCCTATTCTGCACCCTGACTCGTAGTGGGTGAGAATGAGTGCTCTGTCTCTCAGGTTTTCTGTTGCCTCAACAAGCGTCTTTATCTCTTGCATGGTAAGGAGGGCTTCTGGCAGCAGCCTTTTCGTCTGGAGTCTGGTCTTTATCCACTTCACTTCACTCGGATATTCTTGTTCGTCTTCGTTGCAGCCTCTTAGCCACTGGTAGAATCTCTTTAAGATAATTTTGTAATCGCGTTTTGTGTGCTCCGTGTACTCTCTGATGTTTATTTGGGTTACAAGCCTTTCCATGTCTTCTTTTCCGAGCTGCTGGAAGGGTTTACTGGCAATCCTAGCAAGTACGACCAGATGGTTGATATATTTGATTATTCTGGGCTTGCTGATGTTCTTGGCAAACAGATGCTCAACGAACTTTTGGATGTTCTGTTTGTTCTCGTCGCAGATGTTGCGTTCCAGCTCCAGGCGTTCCACAGTCCTTCTGAAAATCTTGTCATATTCGTAGATGTCTTTCCGGTTCGTGGGCATTGAGCTTGTACCCTTAAGAAAAATATGCGAGAGAACCGAACCAGAAGTGTGGTGCTCCGGCCGGGATTTGGACCCGGGTCTCCGACTCGAAAGGCCGGAATACTTAACCGGGCTATACTACCGGAGCCCCCTTAACCCGGCATCATGCAGATTATGCCTTCATTCGAATAAACCTTATCCCTTGAAAGCTGTTTTCAAACACTCTTCCTGCGGCGCCAGCATAGTCTGCGCTTTGTTCAGTGTAGGAGCGTAATATGCTGTCTTTGCAGAGTTTGTCATAATCGTCCTTATTCCAAGCGTCTCTGTCCATGAAACGATTGTGCACATGTCCGCAAGCATGTGGGCTCCGGTTCTCTCAATATTCTTGACACAGTCTGCAGCTTGTTTCATATTATGACGTGAAGTACAGACCCAGCACTCTGTTCCTGGCTTCACTTTCTTCCCCTTGACCCACCTCGCGACCTGCCTGATTTCGTCTAGTGAGCAGTGAGGGCAACCTATGAACACCAAGTCCGGTTCTTGACCCGTGGCCGTCGACAGGTCTTCAATTGTGCGCTTTATGTCATCGGTTTCGACGCTTACTTTTTCGATTCCCTTCTTTTCCGAGCGGGCATCTCGGCGGAACATGTTAGTCATGCCAGTGGTGGCAAGCGCGGCGCCCAATTGCTTCAAGCAGTCTTCAGAGGCATTTTTCAAACCACGAATCAACGGGATTCTGTCCCCCAGAATCTTGCCAAGGTGGATTCCGAGGGCGCCGAACTCCGTCTCATTCTGCAGTGGCTTCTTGACGTTGACCAAGATGGTTGGCTCTCGATTTTCTGCCCTGTGCATCCCATAATCAGGTGTTTTTCCGATTATCGCGGCTGCAAGCGCACTTGGCCCGCCCTCACGGTTTGTCCACACGCCAAGCACAGAGTTGGCGTAGACTACGGCTGAAGATTCTGCCCACGCAAGATGGGAGCCAGCTTCTGGCTTTTGCAGGTAGTAAGGCGTGCACGTTAGAGACCGTGTGAAGCCCATTCTTTCAAACTGTTCAAGAATAGTGAACTGTTTCTCGCAGATTTTTTTTGGTAGTTTCTTGCCTAAGTATTCAGGGGAGAAGCTTTGCGGGTTCAGTGTGGCTTTGACCTTTACCCTTCCATCAGTATCAGCCAAGCTTTTCAGGAATTCTATCGGCGCGTCTCCCAAGGTCTTGTATGAGACTCCAGAAACGTGCGCTGAACTTATCGGGATTAGCCTTGTAGCGTTGAACAGTTCGCCTAGGCGGATCAAAATTTTCATGCATATTTGGTTTGCCCAGCCGAACTCGCCATTGTAGATTTGCTCTTCTTCTCGCGTCAAATGCAACTTCTTTCAACTCTTCTCTTTTTTCGAAACCCTGACATAGCCGCTAGCGCCGTCGACTTCGACGACGTCGCCGGTCTTGATCTGCTCAATGTCAATTTTGGTGATCATTGGGATGTTGGCTATTATTGCTCCAACTACTACGACAGGGTCAGCTGTCTGGTTGAGTATTGCTTTCGGCGCCGAGCCTTTCTTAGCAAGGGAATAGAGTACGTAGCTGCCGACTGTTGAGCCGTGTCCGTGTGGGAAGCACAGAATCTTATCCTTTATGCGTTTTCCATACAGGTCGTGGTTTTTCTCGATGATTTTGCCGTCGGCAGGGTCTACTCCTCCCAGAAAGCTTATGGGCTTCGAGGACACTAAGGCTTCTGCTTTGCAGTGGCCCTCGACAATCCCTCGTCCCTTTAATGTTAGGTCTTTCATCTTCAAAGCACTCTAGTAGGAAATTTTCGTTGTTGAGGGAATTTTGCCCAGAATTTTCGAAGCTGCGTTACTGACCCTTTCTCTGTTTTCTTCATCGGTGTAGATGCGCAGTATGTTTATGAAGCCCTTGAGCGTTTCAAAGATTTTTGAAATTTCACTTAGGCGTTGTGGAATCTTTGTGTCGTTCTGTGTCTTAAAGAACACTGGGATTTCCATGCTTTCCATGAGAACTGAATGGTGATATGGGACAGATGGGACTGTTGGCACGTCAATTATCACGGCTTCAGTTTCCACATGTGCCTCCTTTGCTATGTCGGTCTGAAGCTGTTTCCTGTATGTTTCTCGGCTGAATATATTTGAAACCATGGTGTCCTTTTCGTAGAAAGTCCTTTCGTAGGCGCATTTGAGCAGTCTTCTTCTTTCCAAATTCTTTATTATGCCGCTGGATTTCTTGCAGTTTTTCAGCATCGTCCACACTGTGTAGTCGTCCATGGCCAGATACTCTTCTGGAGTTCTGAACTGTGTCAGGCCGAGTTCTTCGTTTGCTTTTTCCATGGCTATGGCCAGCATTATCTGAGCTGCTCTGCCGACGCGGTGGAAGTATATGCTTTTGAAGGATTCTATTCTGGCGATGATGAGCGATTCGAGAGCTGACAGCGCTCCCAAGTCTACTGCCAAGTTTCCTTCCAAAACGTCTAAAGCGTGGATTAAGCGGAAAACGTCGATGTAACCATATTCGGCGCCGGTGTGGTAAGTGTCCCGCACGACAAAATCCAGTTTGTCCACGTCAACGGCGCTGCTCACTATCTGGTCTAGAAAAGTCTTCTTGGGCCTGTGAAGAGTGCCCACCGCCAGTTTTGCAATTTCCTCTGGCTTGTATCCTATTTTGCTTAACGCGTCTTTCAGCTCGCCTTTGCTGATTACCCACGACGTAATGTCTTCATGCGTCTTGTCCAGCTTGTTGATGAGCAACTGCTCGAAGACATGTGAGAACGGGCCGTGTCCGACATCATGAAGCAGAGCTGCAATCTTCACCATTTCTGCTTCTTCTTCGTTCATGTGTTCAGAGATGTTCGGGTTTTCAGCCACTTTGCCGGCCAAGTACAAGACTCCGACAGAATGTTCAAAACGCGTGTGATTCGCACCAGGGTACACGTATTCTGCGCCTGCCAACTGGCGCAGTCTGCGCAGTCTCTGAACAGGGAAAGAGTCTATGATGTTTTTCTCCTCTTCAGTTATGTACACGTATCCGTGCACGGGATCTTTTATTTCGCCCCAAGAGTTTCTTGGCATGGAAGATTTTCTCCAAGTGTTGTTAAAGAATTATTAATGCATCTCCACTCTTATAATGCCTAATGTTGAAGGTCACAGGGGACAGCGAAAGTGAGTGCGCACGGGTTTTTCGTCTGTGTTGAAGGGTTGGATGGCTGCGGGAAGACAACTCAGACGAAACTTCTTGTCAAGAGGCTGAGAGGAAAGGGCTACGACGCCATTTACACTGCTGAGCCAAGTCGAGGAAAGATTGGGAAGTTCATCAAGAGGCACTGTCTGCACAGTGAGAAACGTGTTTCAAGCGTCATTGAAGCGTTGCTGTTCGCGGCTGACCGCTTCGAGCATGTGGAGGAAGTGATCGCTCCTGCTCTTAGAAAGGGAAAAATTGTGGTTTCCGATCGTTACGTTTACTCCTCTCTGGCTTATCAGGGCGCAACAGGGCTTGACTTGGGGTGGATTGAGAGGGTGAACGAGCATGCGGTGCGTCCAGATTTGGCTATCTTTGTTGATGTTGAGCCTGAGGTAGTTGTCAAGAGGCTGAAACGTAGGAAGTCAGTGATGGAGAACTTGCAGACGCAGCGGAAGGTTCGGGAGGTCTATACGGAGTTTGTTGAAAAAGGGGAACTCGTCAAAATCAACGGAAACAGGTCTGTTGGAGAAGTTGCTGATGACATTTTGAAAGCTGTTCTAGAGGTCCTGAACAAGACTGCTTAAGGAGTTTCAAGGGGTCTTAGTACTCTTTTTGAGACTGTCTCATTGATTCTACTCACAATGAGGTCAATAATCTCCTCAGGCAGCATGCGCATGGGTCCTCTTTCGTGAAAAACTCGGATCTCCAAATGCTTGTCAAACGCGAAGCGAAGCATGTAGTAATCAAATCTCAAAGGGCTTCTCTTCTGTTCCTGCGTCTTGTAGTATCGTATGACCAGAAGGAAATCCACGATTGGGAGAGGTTTCCGGCTGATGTTATTCATCACTCTACTTACTTCTTCGTCATCCAAATAGTTGAAATCGTTGCCCTCAGCTATTCCAAACTCAAAAATGACCGCGCATTGCGATGTTGCCGAACTCGTAGTGCTGTCAAGACTGGTGGTCTCATTCAGTTTGTGCAACACCTGAACTAGGGTTTGTTGCAGTCTCTTAGTTGGAGTTAACGTTGCAAAATCGGCTATCTTGTGAACATTTTCTGGGAAACTCTCATAGACTCCGAGCATTTGAAAGCTTTCGCCTACGCCTTTTTCGCTTTTCTCAATTTCTCAAGGTTCTCAAGCAGCCCAGACAACGCTGCACCCAGCTTCTGCAGCTCATCCATGTCTTGTTCCTGCTCCATCTTGCCCTGAATTTCCTGAATCTTGGACAGAAGCATTGCTTCAAGCTTTTCCATGGCTATTGAGCTTGTTATTTTCGTCGAGTCTTCCCCCTCCTTCACCATGACAACTTTCTTTTCGCATTTTGCACACCACAATTCTCCGTTCTTGAACCTAAAAAGCGGTGAAGCACATGCTGGGCACGCGTGCTCGGTCAGCGTTGAACCTTGCCGCAACAGGTCAGCCATGCGTTTGATGTCCTGTTCTTCAGGTTCTTTGCGGGGCAAGTTTTAAAACCTCAAACTAAATAGATATGAAAGCCTATATAACAAGGTTATCGCGGTGCTTGCTGGGGTGGCAAGTGTGGTAAGGAAGAAGAAGATGGAAGAATACGAGGAAAGGATGAGGCAGGCGCTGGTCGTGCTTGGAGAGGTTTCTGAGGACACTACTACGCCGAGAAACATTAGAAGGGCGGCTAAAGACTCTATGAGCGCTCTCCAAACAACAGAGTACACACCGGCCGTCAGAGCCGCAAACGCCATATCAAACTTGGACGAGATCTTGCAGGATCCAAACATGCCGCCTTACACTCGCGTGAAACTGTGGAA
>Ga0315296_10002113_pt1 | contig 17104 bp, 14 predicted proteins | sample YL17G14_18_MG_FD_203921 | JGI IMG/M metagenome (GOLD analysis project Ga0315296, IMG submission 203921) | Sediment microbial communities from Yellowstone Lake, YNP, Wyoming, USA - YL17G14_18 | ecosystem: Environmental > Aquatic > Freshwater > Lake > Sediment | place: USA: Wyoming | collected... | reverse complement strand
GGAAATTGCCGAAACGCTTGCCAAGTGAAATATATCAATATTTTGGTGGAGTGGTTTTGTGATGTTGGAAAAGATGCCTAAAACTAGTCTAGTTAAACTTGTTGAATTCTTCAAAAGGTCTGGTCAACTTAAGAAGGTTTCTAGGTCAGGATGGATAAGAGTTGGAATAGAGTCTCCAGAATCTGTGGCTGATCATACTTTCAGGACCACGCTTCTTTGTATGATATTTTCTAGTTTGGAAGGGTTAGATGAATTGAAAATGTTGCAGATGGCTTTAATCCATGACCTTCCCGAAGTTATTGTTGGTGATTTAACGCCTTCAGAGAAAGCTAAAGCGGATAAGAATAGTGAAGAAGACGCTATGAAGAGTCTGTTGACTTTTTTGCCTAAAGAAGTTCGAGGCAAATACCTCAAAGTCTGGCATGAATATACTAACAATGAGACTGTTGAAGCAAGAGCTGTTAGGCAATTGGAAAAGCTTGAGATGGCTTTGCAAGCAAGAGAATATGAAGACACTGGAGTGGCTAAAGAAAGCCTGGAAACGTTCATTAAATCTGCCGAGGAAAGCATTTCATCCTCAGCGATTAGAGCGCTTTTTTGAAAAAACAGTAGAAAATGGCTGCGAAAGATTAATGTGCAAATCAATAGCCAAAAATTCTGTTTGCCAAGCAGGAACAAGAGGATGGCTCTGGATAAAATACAAACGCGATTACGAAAGCGAAATGACCGACACAGTGGATTTGGTTATAGTTGGCGCTTTTCACGGAAGAGGAAAAAGAGCTGGCACATATGGCGCCTTGCTCCTAGCCGCATATGATGAAGAGGAAGATGTTTTCCGAACAGTTGCCAAATGTGGAACAGGTTTCACAGATGAGGATCTTGCGAAGCTTCCGAAAATGATGGAAAAACATCAAATACCTCATAGGCATCCTAGAGTTCAATCGACTCTTGAGGCAGATGTATGGTTTGAACCTGTTGTCGTTATCGAAACTATTGGTGCATGCATGCATGAGGATGCGACTACGGTTGAAGAGATCACTGAGATGTATCGGAATCAACTGAAGAAACTAGGCTAGAGACATAGAGGATTGACGAGAACATTCAATATGTGCGCCAAGATAACTCATCGTTTCGTGAGCATAAGAGGAACTTCTCCTTCTGCTTCCGTGGAGATGACATTTATTGGAAAAGGAAATTCATCGCCTGGGGATAAGCCAGCCAATGAAAAGGGGCTAGATAGCATGAAATCAATGGGAATAGATTCCCCTTGCAAAATCGTTCCATCCTTCTTCGGATTGACAAGTTCGGGAACATTAAGGTTCTCACATGAAACATGAACGTTATGGGCATCTCCTCCAACAGCTTTAATACTGAATCCAATGGTCTGGATTTCATCTTTTGGAAAATAGGCGGCCCCAGTAATCTCAAAATATTCTGACGCTTCACGCATTGGCTTCACTTCTCCTGATCTGATAGAGGATGCTACAACTACGAGTATGACTACAATAAGCGCTATGGCCATTGAATTTCTGGCTATGTTGCTTCGCTTTCTCTTCCCTGTCATCTTATCACAAGCATGGCGGTAGGATTTCAACATGTATAAAATATACAAGGAAGGAAAAAAAGGTTGCGCATAAACTTTCAATAAGATGATACTTTTCTTTGAAATGCTAGCGACTATCAATTGAAAAAGAATGAGAATTGCTTCTTAATGTCTGAGGAACAGTTCACCAATCAGAACTGAAGATCCTAAAAAAGATGCGCCAAGGGCAACGAGAAGTATTATGACCCCTGATCGTGAACGAAGATCTTTGGCCTTGACTCCCCAGAAGGCACCAGCTAAAAAGAGGGCTGCTCCTTCAAGGAAGAGAAGGTCGGATACCGTTTGCATTTCTGATTTGCCCGAAAAAAAGCTTATTGTTTGCAGGTGGGGGGTTAGCAGACCTAGTGCAATATCTATGCCTAGTAGAATCAGTGTTATCAGGGAGATTCTTTTTGTTTCAGCTGGGAATTTGAGTTCTTTAAGTTTCTGTTTTATTTCTTGAAGCAAGGGATCACTATAATCCAACAACGAACTATTTTTGAAATAGGTGGCAAGCAATTAAATGTCCATTTCCAACATCAACAAACTGTGGTTCTTCCCTGCTGCAGATTTCTCCTGCCTTATTACATCTGGGATGAAATCTGCACCCTCTCGGCGGATTAACAGGACTTGGCACCTCTCCTTTAAGTATAACTCGCTCTCTTTTCAAGGTAGGATCAGGAATGGGGATTGAAGAGAAGAGAGCTACAGTATAGGGATGAAGTGGCTTGGCGAAGATTTCTGCAGTTGGAGCTTGTTCTACCACTTTTCCAAGATACATGACTCCAACTCTATGACTGATACATTCTATGACGCTTAGATCATGACTGACAAATAGGTATGTTAAACCCATTTGCTTCTGCAAATCTTGAAAAAGGTTGAGTAGCTGTGCTCGCACAGAGACGTCAACAGAGGATGTTGGCTCGTCGAGAACAACAAATTCGGGATTCGTCACAAGTGCTCTTGCTATCGCGATTCTTTGTCTCTGGCCTCCGCTGAATTCATGTGGATATCTGTAAAGGTGTCTCTCTGTCAACCCTACTTTGCTGAGCATCTCTATTGTTCTCTGTCTGCGTTGTGCTCCCTTTGCAAGTTTCTGCACTAATAATGGTTCGCTAACGGTATCTTTGATAAGCATTCTGGGATTGAGAGATCGTGTAGGGTCTTGGTAGACGATTTGCATTTTTCTTCTTAGGGATTTTAGTTTTCTTCCTTTGAACGTAGCGATGTTGTATTTATGTCTGAGTTTTGTTAGTTCCTTTGAATCTTTGCTGGATGCTTCGCTTAATACTTCTTCTTGTTCTTCGATTGGGATGTCGAGGTAGATGTTGCCTGCGGTTGGTTTAAGTAGGCGAATTACTGTTTTCCCGAACGTAGTTTTGCCGCATCCAGATTCTCCAACTAATCCAAAACATTCTCCCTTCAATATTCTTAGGCTTACATTGTCTACTGCTTTGACCTCGCCTACTTTTCTTCTGAATACGCCGCCAGTTATTGAAAAGTATTTTTTCAGATTTTCTGTTTCTAATATAACATTCATTTGGCTTACCTCGCATACAAGTGGCATTGAACGAAATGTCCTTTCTTGACTTCTATCATTTTTGGCTTGATTTTTGTGCATGTTTCCATAGTGTTTTGACATCTATCATGGAACCTACAGCCGGGTAGAGGATTTATTAGACTTGGTACAATACCGCTAATAGACTTTAGCTCTTTTCCCGGTCTCGGGATTGATTCTAGTAGAGCTTTTGTGTAAGGGTGGAGTGGATTTTTGAAAATTTCCATCACATCGGCGATTTCGCAGACAACTCCTCCATACATTACAGCTACGCGGTCGCACATTTCAGCAATGATTCCCATGTCATGGGTTATGTACAGAATTGATGATCCAAATTTTTCTTTGAGTCTTCTTATGAGGTGTAAGATTTGGGCTTGAACGGTTACATCTAGGTTTGTTGTTGGCTCATCTGCAATCAGAATTGTTGGGTTGCATGCTAGCGCCATTGCGATTACTACTCGTTGTGCCATTCCTCCGCTAAGTTCATGTGGGTACATGTCTGCAACTCTTTCTGGGTCGGATATCTCTGTTTCTCGAATGACTTTGACAACTTCTTCCCTAATTTCTTTTTTTAGTCTACGTTTGTATCGGTTAATAATTGGAATTCTTGAAAGAATCCTTAGGGTGTATGACTTTGGATTTTTCTGCATTCGTGTAAAGATATTTTTTTCCAATCTGTAAATGAAGCGTTTTAATGGTCCGGTTTTCTTGTTTTGAATTTCTTTCTCTAGTCTTCCCACCACATTTCCGCAGAATTCTTTAATTCTGTGATGCATGAGGACTTCTGCAATCTGGTTTTCGACCGTAAATACTGGGTTCAGAGCGGATCGTGGATCTTGGAAAATCATGGAGATGTCTTTTCCCCTGATGCTTCTCAAAAATGCCTCATCCCTCTTTAGTAGGTCAGTGCTTTTGCCTTCTGTTCCAAAGAAAATGCGTCCACCTTCAATTTTTCCTGGTGGAGGAACTAAGACTAGTGTTGAAAGTCCCGTGACGCTTTTTCCGCATCCGGTTTCGCCGACTACTCCCAGTGTTTCTCCGTCTTTTAAGTTTAGGTTTACGCCATCTAGGGCTTCAACTATTCCCTCGTATGTGTAGAATCTTAGTGTTAGGTCTTCAATATTTAGAATTATTTCTTTTTCCATTGTTATTTCCTTCGGAGTGTTGGGTCTAGGATGTCTCTTAATGCATCGCCTAGAAGATTCCACCCTAGGACGAAAGTGAATATGAATATGCCAGGTATGATGTATGTGTACCAGTACTTGTATGGATCCTGTGGGCTTGCAATGATAAAGTTTCTTGAGAAAGCTATTAATTGTCCCCAATCTGCGAAGCCTTCTGGCGGTCCAAGGTTAAGGAAGCTAAGTGCTGCGACTGTCAAGACTACAGATCCTATGTCCAGTGATGCTATAATCAGAATCGGATAGATTGAGTTCGGGATAACGTGTTTGAATATAGTTCTGAGATCGGAGCAGCCAACGGCTTTGGCAGCTTCGACATAGTCTTCTGTTTTGACTCTTAGCACCTCTCCACGAATTACTCTTGTGTAACCTGGCCATCCTACCAAGACTAGGGCTAGAAGTACGGCATCTGCTCGTGATACGGCTGGATACAATACAGCGACCATTGCCATGGCAAGGATTAAGCCTGGAAATGCCAGTATTATGTCAGTGAATCGCATCATTAGTTCGTCGATGACTCCTCCGTAGTAACCTGCAAATATTCCGATTACGAGGCCGATTGCTAAAGAGGTGAATGTTACCCATATTCCTACGCGGAAGGCATTTCTTGTTCCCCATATGCATCCATAAAAGATGTCATACTGGCTTTTTGTGGTGCCGAATGGGTGAGCAAATTGCTGCTGAAAATACTTGCCACCGTAGGTCGAAATTCTCATAGGTACATTTGACGGGGGCAGGGGCCATTGTAAGAATCCATCTTTGGGCATCATGTTTGGGTCGTCACCTAGCGGTGTAGGTGCAAGCATTGGGGCTAATAGAGCAATGACTACAAAGAATCCGATTATAGAAAATCCCATAATTGACAAAGGGCTTCTCTTCAGTCTATAGAGACTGAACTTTAGTTCTCTTAAAGTGGGCTGTAATCCCGTTATGAATTCTTTTAGTTTTTTGCTCATCTTGATCACCCCAGTCTAATTCGTGGATCTATGTATGCATACATTACGTCGACGATTAGATTTGCCACTACGAAGACAATTGCAGAGAGGAGGGCATAACCGAGCACTGCAGCTATATCAAGACGTATAGCTGCTTGGGCGGCGAAGCTTCCGATTCCTGGAAAATCAAAGACTGTTTCCGTTATGATCAGGCCAGTCAACATACCTGCAATTAGTAAGCCTGATATCGTAACGACAGGAATTAGGGCGTTTCTTCTTGCATGCTTGTTTATGACTTCTTTTTGCGTTAGGCCTTTTGCCATCGCTGCTGTGATGTATCCTTTGCCAAGTGATTCAAGCATGCTTGATCGCATTACCCTCACGATAAGAGCTGTTTGAATCAAAGTCAGTACTACAACTGGAAGGACAAGATGTCTGAGCGAATCCAGAAATATCCATAACTGTCCGTTTAGCAAGGCATCTACAGTCATGAGACCGGTGTACCGTCGCCATGGGGTGCCGGGGGATGTGATGTATAACAATACCTCGTTTCCAAATCTGAATGGTGGAAACCAGCCTAGACCACCATAGAAGACTGCAAGCAGTACTATGCCAATCCAAAACGATGGGAGTGAGGTGCCCATTATTGATAGGGTTCTTGTCGCATGATCGAGAGGTCTATCTCGATGCACAGCAGAGATAGTGCCAAGTGTTATGCCTACTAAAATTATTATAGGAGCGCAGAATATCACTATTTCCGCGGTCGCTGGCACTCTATCCAGGATGGCTGGTAAGACTGCACTATTGGCGACTTCGGACCAGCCTAGATTGCCTCGAAGAAGTTCTCCCATCCATTTGACAAATTGTACGTATGCGGGTTGGTTTAAGCCGTATATCTCAATTATCTGTTGCTTGGCTCCAATCATCTTGACGTCTTCTATGAATAACATGACTCTTCTTTCAACTGGGAGAATCTGTACAACTGCGAAAATGAGTAGGCAGACGCCCAATATAGTGGGTATGATGAACAACAATCTTCTAATTATGTATGTTCGTAGACCCATGTGAATCTACCATTAACATATTGAGATATCTTGAATTTATAACCTTGTCGGATGTTATCATGATGATTCATGGCAAATTGATGAACAAAAAAACCAGATTTTTCTCTTTGAGTCCGTGTTATGTTCCCGAGATGTGACGTTTCCAGAACTAAGAGTAATGGAAAAATCTTCCATAAGGATTAAATATTAGTCGCCGCATAGCTTTATCGCTGAAACGAATAAAATTTAGAAAAAAAGGAGAAAGGAGAAATTATGTATCGAAAAACTTTAGTTGTTGCTTTGATATCTATGCTATTATTATCGGCAATTCCAATGGTTGCTTTTGCTGCTCAACCACCAGTTGATCCCAATACTTTGATCTTTGGCGATATCGGTATGCCTGGCAGGGCTGATCCTGCAACTCACTACGATACTGGCAGTGGACAATTGATCATGCAAGTCTATGAACCTCTAATAGACATGTACAGAGAATTCACAACTTATACTAGTCCTCCTGCTGTGGAACAAGGCAAAAACGATCAGTTCGTTCCTCGACTCGCTGAAGCCATTGGCCCACCAGATGCAGAATGGCCTGAAGGAAAAGCTGTGAAAACAGAAGTAGTCATAATGAACATCATCAACATTGAACCAGTTGACATCAATGATCCAACGTGTACTCATTGGGAAAGCTTTCCCATTGGAGGAAGATGGTTCCACATCAATGGCTGGAGAAACAACAATCCAGTACCACCTGGTCTTGGATTCTGCGACGTTATCTACATGGAAGAACTTGTCGGACCTTCTGGACCTTGGATTCCATGCACAAAGTTTGGATGGCACGTAGAAGCCGTAGTCGAAATTGCCCCAGGCCAGTATGTCCTTACAGTCAAGAGAACATGGTACATCTTCAAGCTAAGACAAGGCGTGAAGATTCATCCATGGAAAATGTACAATGGTGCTTATGCTCCAGCTGCAAACCTCACAACTGCCGATGTGGAATACTACTTTGAAAGAGCCATGACAACAGACAGGATGTATGGCCCAACATGGATGTTCTTTAAGCCTATGCTTGACATGATGAGCTTTGACGATGCATGGTTCGGCGGATGGGACTTACACAACCAACAAGACCTAACAGACTTGGCGCATCTAGTAGACTGCGCTATCCAGCAGAATGGCACGCACATCAAGATTAACGTGTGCATTGACTTTCCAGAAATCGCCTGGTTCCAAATCCTGTGCCAGACATGGGCATACATTGTACCTAAAAACTTTGCAGTAGACCACGGCTGTTGGGATGGCAACTTCTTCAATGGAACAAATTATCCAGTGTGGATATACTACCGCAGAGGCGGCTACGATAACAAGTTCCCAACCTATTCAAGATCACCTCTAGACAGAGTTCCCGCAGGCGGATTACTTGCACCTACCGGATACGTTAACAGGGTTCCTCCACTAGGATGGAATGCCGTCACAGGATGGGGTGGACACGCAGATCCAGCGCCCACATTGCGTGGAACTGGACCATACACATTGACAGTATGGGGAACTACAACCAATAACTTCTGGCGTGTTGATGCGTTCGATCCTTGCTACTGGAGAGGCTGGGTGACAGGAACAGACCCACACCGCTACTACATCAAAACCATCATAGATAAAAACATCGCAGAGTGGACAACAAGAAAACTTGCATTCCTAGCTGGAGACGTCGACACATGCGCAGTTCCAAGAGCATACATGTTCGACTTGCTGACAGAAAGTCCACCAGGCTCAGGTAACTGGGTTCCGTTGCCAGGAATAATCTGCCAAAAGGACATTCCGACGCTATCTAGTGATTCGGCACACTTCCAAATAAAAGGAGTTGCGGCAGGAAGTCCCTATATGCCTACAATCGGAGGCTTGAACCAATCACTCTTCTTCGCCAACGTTTATGCTAGAAAAGCCTTTGCATGGGCCTTAAACTTCACTTCATATGTCGACGACGCATGGTTCGGCGAAGCATATGCGCCACCAACATGGTGTATAGCAAACTTAGCCCCAGACTACAGAGACCCAAGCATAGTACACTACAACCTGAACTATGCCAAGATAGTGTACAACTTGAAGAACGCTAACTTCAGCGGAACACCACTATGGACCTCAGGATTCAAGGTACACCTAGTATACAACGAAGGTAACGATCAAAGAAAAATCGCATGCGACATGATCGAATACGCCATGGAACATATCCCCGTTTCATATGGCGCTCACGGCACATTCGACGTCACTGTACTTCAAGGTGAACCTTGGGCTACATACTTAGGCGAGGTGGAAGAAGGACTGTTTCCATTCTGGTTCATTGGTTGGTTGGCAGATTTTGCAGACGTTGACAACTGGGCTAGACCATACATGCACACTTATGGAGACTTTTCCTCAATCCAAGGATACTCGAATACCACAGTCGACATGTTGATTGACTTGGGAGTAAAGACATCAGACGCAGACAACGTAACAAGACGAAACATGTACTACGACCTGCAGCACACATTCATCAACGACTGCCCAACCCTCATGCTAGTCCAACCATACGGACGTGCATGGTACAGAAACTGGTACCAAGGATGGTACTACAATAACATATATCCAGGTGTACCTTGCTACGACAGATGGAAGGGCTTCCTCGCTGACTTTAACAGAGACATGAAAGTCAACATACTAGACCTAGTTAAACTAGCAGGCAAATTCGGAAAGAATGTGCCACCTGAAGACCCAATCTACGACCTCGACGGCAGCGGCAAAATCAACATACTAGACCTCGTCAAATGCGCCGCGATGTTCGGCGCCGGCGTACCATAAAAACGCTTAGAAAACATCTAAGCAACCCTATCCCCCTTTTTTATTTATCCTATTCCTAAGATCCACGGAAGGAGATTTCTTTCACTGGAAAAGCGTCCATTGTGCAACCTTTCGGATTCCATATAGAAAATAGTTCTAGAAACCTTTAAATTAGGAGCGTATAAGAATATATACTGCTGAAAAGAGAAGGGAGAAAAAAATGACTGATAAGAAATTATCTTCAATAGCTCTAGTCATATTGCTAACACTAAGCATGGCAGCAGTATTCACTGTATCTCCAGTGCTAGCGGCACAGCCTTATATAGCAATGAAGCCAGAACACATAATCAACAATAGTCCAAGCGTAGGCCAAACATTCAGCTTCTGGGTAAACGTCAGCAGCACAATAGGTTTTACAGCATATCAATACTACATCTTCTGGGATAGAACCTACATAAACGCCACAGGTATCACGTATACCCCGCCAGCTTCATTCACATTTCCTGCAGGCATAGGCTTGGATTGGGACTTTAATGCAACACATGGCACAGTGCAGCATGCAGACATGGACCCAAATCTAGTCACAATCACAGGCACATATACAGTTGCAAAAATTGACTTTGAAATTATCAAGGTGCCCAAAGCACCACTCGACCCTGACGCACTCATCAAAATAGACTTAGACGATGTAAACACAATATTATCAGACGTACAAGGTAACCCAATTGCGATCTACGTGTATGATGGCGACGTCTTCCTAAAGGCTCTGATGGCTGCTCCACCAACAATATACGTTGAGTACCCGCATCCGCAGGCAACTGTGGCTTTTCCTTATGCCCCTGATTATACTAGAGGTAATGCTACTGGCCTAGGCGTGCAATTCACAGTTGACGTGAAGATCAAAGATGTGGTAGCAGAGCATGGCTTGTGGGGTTGGGAATTCATGATGCTCTACAACACTACGCTATTAGATACTATAAACGTTACAGAAGGATCATTCCTTAAAACCTTCGCAGGCTCGCCACCCAACGGCACATTCTTCATAGCCAAGTTCGACGGCATGTTCGACCCAGCCCATATCAACACGACCTATGAGCAGGAAGGCAAAATACACGTGGCATGTCTACTCTATGGAGACCACACAATACCAGTGGGCGGAGGAACACTAGCAACAATCACATTCAACGCCACATACCAAACAACTGGCGACGAACCGATAGCATGGTGCTGGCTAGACATTTTTAACAAAACAGCTCTTGCCGACAGCGAAGACTGGCCAGGTCCACCACCAGGATCAATTCCACACAACACTGCGAATGGTGCATACGGTGCGCCAACGGAGATTACAGAGCCACGTTACATAGATTGCTACACAGACGCCTATAGAAAATACGGCAACTACACCACAAAATTCACAGGCATGGACATAATAAAAGGCAGACACGAAAACGCTGATGTCTATGCGCCACAGGACTGGGTTACACTATATGCCTTCGTAACATATTTTGGCGACCCAGTGCAAAACAAGCCAGTACAATTCGAGATATATCCTAGAAACAAATATACTGGAGAACCCCGAGAACTCGAAGGGTTCCCACTATATAGGGTTGCCTTAACTGACGAAAATGGTATCGCCACGATAGAATTCAGAATCCCATGGCCATGTGACGATTACACAAGAGTCTTGGGAGGATGGTACTGCTACCAATCAGTCGACATAGCTTGCAAGAAAGTAGTTGACGAACTATGGTGGGAAGTTGCTTGGCCCGTCTGGTTAACCAAAGTAATGGTGCAGCCAATTGTATACAAATACCCCACATGCACACAATACGCAAATGTAACATTCGTATTCGAGAACCATGCTCTAACTGACTTGCCCGCTTACTTCACGGTAGTCCTCTACGATCATGAAATGGTGCCTATTGGCATGGTTGTAGTAGACAGGAGACTGGATAAGGTTCCAGGCGGCGTATGGTGCAGTCCATACGTAGGAAACGAGTCAGTATCGATACACATACCGAAATGGGCTTTCATTGGAAAACCATACCTTGTACCCGGAGATGGCTATTGGCCGTACCCAGCAGTATTCGTCAACGCCTACACTGATAGATGCAGCGATTGCGGATTGCCGTACTGTCCAGAAGCAGTTGCCTACTTCGAAATAAAAGCAACGAATCCGAATCCGTAATAAGAGCTCAAGCGTGACACTGTTAAAAACCGTGTGCGCGCACAACCCTCTATCCCTCTTTTTTTGTATAAATCACTACGCAATAGTCTTTAGGAAAAGACGATAGAACATTTTTCCAGAAACTTCTTATGCCGCAATGACAACATTTTATTGGCGAAATCCTTTGAAGAACTTGGCAAAAATGAAACTTACATACGCATTCTTTATAGTATTGCTTTTGTTAAGCTCTATTATACATGTAAGCGTCCAATCTTCCACAACACAACTTTACGTGACGCCATCAAAAACAGAATATTGGACCCCCGCAGTAAATGAGATATTTGCAATAAACGTAAGCATCGCCAATGTTGTGAATCTTCAAGGCTACGAGATAAGATTTTACTGGAACACAACCCTACTCGACCTCGCAAACGTTCATATTTATCCATTCCTCAACTCACAAGGAGTAATCAAGAATGAAACCTCAGAAAGTTTAGGCAGATACTGGATCGTCGCAATAACTCCACTTGGTAAAGAACCAACAAGCGGCAACGGAACACTATTTTCACTTTCGTTCAAAGTCACATATGATCCAATATGGCCTCAAAATGCCACATGCCTACTAAACCTTGCTGAGACTATTCTATCAGACCCAAATGGAGATCCCATATATCATGAAGTACAGAATGGCGAATATTGGTGTTATGGCACTCCACCTTTAGAAGTCACTGTTAAGACGTCTAAGCAATCATACTATCTTTTAGACCCTATTAATGTCTATGGAAATTTGACTCGAGGTCTTTCTCCTTTCAACTGGCTAGTAACTATAGAAGTAGATAATCCAAGCAATTATATTGCCATCTTGCGAACTCTACCAACAGGTAATCCTCCTCCACCAGATCAGTCGATAGAAATTATCTCTGTGTTTCCCTGTGACAGTCAAGGAAACCTTAAAACCAGTTTTGGACGTGGATCCATGGCTTATTTCAGCGTTACAGTGAGAAATAGCGGCGAAAAAATCCAGGCAATAGTGATTGCAATTAACCTTTTCGATGCAGACAACAGGGCAATTGGTTTCTTATTTAATCACGGAACAATTAACAAGAATTCAACAAGGTCAATTCAACTATCCTTTCCTATTCCAGATACAGCTGCATTGGGCAATGCATGGGTTTACGCTAACGCTCTTAATGATTTTCCAAGGGCTGGTGGAGCAGCCTATTGCACTGAAAAATCAGCCACTTTCACAATAGTAGCGAGTGGTGGCAGTGCTTTAGGATCAAGTGTCCAAGAACCACAAAAAATACTAATTAGCTCTGAAGGCACCTATGAAATAGTTCTTAAACTGCCAAAAGGCACAAGACTTGGCAACTTCATTGTATTTGCAACATCACGATATGAAAGAACACAAACCATGGACACCACCATATTCGAAGGTAAAGTACCTGACCTGAACAATGATGGAAAGGTAAATATCCTTGATCTAGTTGTAGAAGCAGGCAAATTCGGAAAGACTGTACCGCCGGAAGATCCAAAATATGACGCCAATGGCGACGGCAAGATCAACATACTAGACCTCGTCGTGGTTGCATCGTATTTCGGATGGAGCTAACTGATAGATATTTATCCAACAAAAACAGAACAAAACGTCAAAAGGTTTTTAACAGCCAAACACGTTAGTTAAACATGTAAAAGAGAGAGGAGAAAAAAAATGATTAAGAAAATAGAAAAATCTCTAGGCACTTCTTTCATTGTTTTGATACTCTTAAACATGGCTACATTATATGTTACTCCAGTTTTCGCCAACCCAACCAGAATCTACGTTAACCCTTCAAGCAAAATTGACCCAACATTGACACCCCCCAAAACCTTCAACATATCCATAATTATTGAGAACGTCTCTAACTTCGTTGGATACGAAATGCAGATTTACTGGGAACGAGCAGTCCTGAACGCCACTTCTGCAGTAGAGACACCACCTGGAGCATGGACTGCTTTCAAAACAGGTCCAGGCATACAGTGGAACTACAACATAACACATGGCAGATACTACAAAGGTGCAATGGATGCTTCTTCGCCACTCAGACCTGTCAGTGGCAATTTCACGGTTTTAACTCTGACTTTCCAGGTCATGGGCATAGGCAGCTGTCCAATAAAACTAATTGAAACTGTACTCAGCGATCCAATCGGAAATCCAATAAGCCACACAGCAGAAAGTGGCTACTTCAACAACATATCACCAGCAAAGATGTATGTGAATCCTCCAAGCATAATCAATCCAGATTTGATTCCATGCCAAAATTTCAGCGTTGACATAAAAGTACAAAATGTAGTCAACCTTTACATCTGGGAATTCAAACTATACTACAAGAATGACATCCTGAACGGAACTGTAGTCACCGAAGGACCCTTCCTAAATAACTCCGGACCAACAAGCTTCCAAATAAAACAATTTACCGATTCATTCAACGCTACACACGGCATAGTTTGGGTCGCCTGCACACTTCTAGCTCCTCCTGGAGCAAGTGGCAACGGAACGCTTGCAACGATTTCCTTCCATGTTGAAGGCTTAGGCGACACGGTGCTCGATCTTGCTGATACATCGCTTAAAGATCCATGGGATATACCGATTCCCCACACTGTATTTGATGGTTACTTTAACAATGTACTAAAGGCTCATCTCTTTGTAGATCCTCCAAGCATCATCAATCCAGCGTTGTTACCACCCGCATACTTCAATATCAGCATAAAAATTGCTAACATTACAAACCTCTACGCCTACGAATTTAAACTCGGATACAATACAGTGATCTTAAATTGCTTAGGTGCAATTATAATTCCTTTCGATAATGAGACCAACTTCATCGTAGAAATACACGTGGAAGACAGTATAGGTTTAATACGTGTCAACGTCACATACTATCCTCCTGCACATCCCCTTACAACAACTGAACCAAAAACATTAGCAGTAATCTTCTTCCAAATAGCTGCTGTAGGAAGCAGTGTTCTCGACCTTCATGACACTAAACTCACAGATCCTTCGGGCACGGAAATTCCACATGACGTGTCTGACGGTTACATTAGTATACTTCGACATGACGTTGCCGTAATAGATGTTGTAGCATATACAGACGTTATACCATTTACTAACGAAACATATCAAGGATGGCCAGCATATGTTAACGTAACAGTCGAAAACCAAGGAGACATCGCTGAGACATTCACTGTTAAAGCATACTATGATGACCATCTAATAGGCACAATTATCGTCAATAATTTGGCTCCAAATGGAACAGCTCTACTAACATTTAGCTTAAACACAGCTGACATGCCTCCGTGCCACTTTTACACGATAAAGGCAAATGCCACAATAATCCCCTATGAAACTGACATAGCTGACAACAAATTGGTTGACGGGACAATTAAGATAAGACTGTTCGCCGACATTAACGCAGATAGAGTAGTCAATATACTAGACTTGGTTCAAGATGCAGCGAGTTTCGGAGCTAAACCTGGTTATCCAAATTGGAATCCTTGGGCAGATCTTCAGAGAGATAATATCATAAATATCTTTGACTTAGTGAAGTGCGCACGAGAATTTGGCCACAGTTGTTAACACTTCATTGCAAGAAGACAACACTTGACCACAAATATTATTAGCAAATAATGGGATATCAATGACCGTAACATAGACGTGGTGAGCAAATTGACCATAAAGAAATTGTCGTCGTTAGCCTTCGTTTCAATATTAGCGTTAAGTGCAATTGTGGTGTTCAAAGTGTCTCCTGTCTTCGCTTCGCAACCATACATTGCAGTGTATCCACAGCATAAGACTAATCTTAAGTCGGGAGACACGTTTACCGTAAAAATAAATGTCAGCAGCACAGTAGGCTTTGTAGGCTATCAATTCTACCTTTACTGGAATAGAACCTACATAAACGCAACCGGTCTCACGGATACTCCGCCACCAACATTTACATTCTCTGCAGGTGCAGGCATAGAGTGGGACTATAACGCAACACACGGCAGAATAGAAAGAGTACTGATGGATACTGCATTGCACCCTATTACTGGTACTTACCAGGTTGCAACAATTGCTTTCACAGTCTTAATGGATTCTTCACCTTCGACAGTTGTAACTCTAGACTTGGATTATGAAGACACAATTCTGTCTGACAGCACTGGTGCCCAGATTATGCCATATTATGTGTACGACGGAGATGCCACTATAATTCCAGAGTTTCCAGCATTCTTAATTATCCCATTGCTCATAGTTCTAACTTCGGTTGCTGTCATACTGGGAAAGAAGAGCTTTCTGAAGACGCGAAGGAGTTCCTTCGTTGCCAATTAGGCTATCGCTAGCGAACATAGACATCAGAACTTTCGCGAAAAGGTTCATCATCCCCTTTTCTTTCATTATACTCATATGCTTGCTGTATTTTTTTTATCCAAACTCTTTTCGTCAACTTTGGGTTCTTGAAAAATTAGAATAGTCAAAATAGAAGATGGTCGCTACTACTTTGAAATAGAGGATAAAAGCAGAGGGTAGATGGCGACGATGGCTACTGTGGAAAGTTATACTTCATTTATTGAATGTTTTCTCACACTTTTACTAGTCTCTTTTTTTCCAAAGATTATTTTACTGATACGTTGATTTAGTAAACTATTATTATTGTGAGGTTGGTTAAGGATTCGAGGAGAACTATGTTACAAAGATACAGCAGTTACTTCAAAATTATTCTGATCTTTTTGAGCTTCGCCATTCCTTTCGCTTTGCTCTATTATCTGGATGCTCTATCGTTCGAGAAAACTTGGAAAGGCAGAACTTTCTACATGTTTTTCATTTGGTTTTTTTCCTAGAACTTGTATTAGATTGGGAAAAGCGCATGCATGTTTCATGATTTTTATGGCCCCTTATACTCTATCACTTGGATCATATCATATCCACTAATAATAATTGGAAGCAGAATCCTATGAAACAAACTTGAAGATAAATTGCAAAAACTTTCCCTCTGAGGAATAGACGGGTTATTCATAATTTCTTGCTAGCACAGTACATTCTTTACTTCAAATGTATCAAATGATAGCTTATTTTTTGCCTTTTTTTGGCATATAGAACATAGTTCCAGAAAGCTTTAAATTTGGACTAACATACCTATCTATTGCTGGAAAGAGAGAGGAGAAGACGAAGTTGAAACCATTACGTTTAGCTGGGCGTTTATTAGTTTTAATAACGGTTTTATTCGTTGTTTTTCCATTTATTATTTCAGCCGCACAAGCTAGTTCTACGGCTTATTATCCGTCAAATTATAGCTTATTAGGTTCAACACAATATGTTTCTGGTTCACTAAGTGACTTACAATTAGATAACGGAGTTTATATGACTTTTAGAAGTTATCCCAACTATGACTTCAAGTTTGGTGAAAGTCTAGGAGAGAGTTCATGGAACACTAATACAGCCTATCAAGATAAAGTGGTTTTGACGTTCACTCCTCCAGTAGTTGCGGATTATATAGTGATAGCAACTGCGGAAGTGCAAGGCAATTGTATATCGCCCCCTGATGTGAAGGCGAGATTATATATTGGTGCTTCTACGTGTCAGGAATTGATTTATCGAGTTAAGGACACAACGGACTGGTATCCGTTTTGCGCCTTGAAACGCGTCAACCTGCCAGCTTCCTCTCAGACGCTTAAGATTCAGTATTCAATATCTGAAACCACAGCCACTGCCAAAATCAGAAATGCTAGACTGTATGCCTTCTCTTTAAGTGGTCAATATGCAGAAAGTGAAGCAGAATCGTCATGGAACACGAACACAAATTGG
>Ga0315296_10002112_pt1 | contig 17110 bp, 17 predicted proteins | sample YL17G14_18_MG_FD_203921 | JGI IMG/M metagenome (GOLD analysis project Ga0315296, IMG submission 203921) | Sediment microbial communities from Yellowstone Lake, YNP, Wyoming, USA - YL17G14_18 | ecosystem: Environmental > Aquatic > Freshwater > Lake > Sediment | place: USA: Wyoming | collected... | reverse complement strand
CTTCAATTCCTTTACAACTTTCATGACTGCACTGCGGGATTCCTTCTCGGATTTTGCGCCCGTGCACACCATCTTTCCAGAGTGAAAAATAAGTGTTGCAGTTTTCGGTCTTTTGAGCCTGAACACTAGGCCTGGGAACTGTTCTGGACGATATTCCACGCCTGGATAACCTTTGACAACAGCGTTCAAGTCAACCTTCTGATTCAAGGTGGCAGAAGCGACGACGTTCTCGATCTTGACGATGGCTTTGCTTTTTGGCATTAAGCCTCCCTTCTCGCTACTGAAGTGTTTAAATACTCTTTATAAAGGCTTAGGTGGATACTTTTCCGTTTAAGCAGTGCAGCACGCGCTTAATCCATTTTTCCTTCATTTCCTACTTCTCAAAATAGAGTTCCACATAGCCACAATTCCTGCATTTGTATGCAAAGATCCTGCCATCCCACCCAAGCCCAAGAATGCTTCTTCCACGCCTCCAATACGGAGCATTATGCAAATAACCCGCCTCCATTTCTCCACCACATTTAGGACATTTCTTAACCTCACTCATAACTTGAAACCTCTATACCTAGCAATGCTTAATCATTCGCCTTATAGAATTATCTTCTATAGCGCGCGCTCTTCTTGAGCCAGTTTTTGGTGTTGCGGAAAAGTTATAGCTGAACCGCATAGTTCAAAAAAGACTTTAGGTAAGAAAGACTGTCAATTGAATGTATGAGCGACAGATTTACAGATGTTTGGGAAAGAAGAAAGAACGTCCAATTGAATCTGACGAAATATTGGGTTGACAATGAATGGACTAAAGGAAGGAATCAATATCTGACGTTTCATGTAAGGATTAGAGATGTGGGACTGATTGAGAAGATAGTTGGGATTCAGAGTTGGCTATCCACTATTTCTTGTGTTACCCCATTTCCAAAAGACTACTTTCACATATCTGTAGCGGGACTTGGATTCTTGGCAAAATCAGAAGAATATGAAGACGACATTTCGGTTGAGAACTTGCAGAGAATAATCAATCAAGCGAAAGAAGTTTTACAACAATTCAGCAAATTTGATTTATTCCTTTCTAAACTCAACATTTTCCCAGATGTTGTCTTTGTGGAGGTTCATGATGGAGGCAAAATTGAAAAGATATTTAGAGGACTGCAAGCAATACCCGAGATAAGAAAGAGGAAATTTGATTATCCAAGTTTTTTGCCTCACATCAGCATAATGCATTTTCAGAAGAAAGAGGATTTCACCAGACTAGTCAGCTACCTGGAAAAGCTGAGGGATACAGAGTTTGGGAAAATGACTGTTAGTTCCATAGAGCTAGTGAACGCTCATTTATTCAAGAAACATCCAAGACTCAAGACTATCCATACTTTTGAGTTGAAATAACAGCTTAGCTATGGAGCCTCAAACTTGTGGCCGCGCGCACGCGAAGTTGGAACACCGCGTCGCGCTTAAATAATCATGGTGCGGACATAACGTGATGGGTGCATAAACATGGATATAGCTGGAATATTGAAACGAGTTGACTGTGAGAAGCTCTGCAGCCACGTTCTGAAACTGGAAGGTACTAGACACCCTATTGATACTCCGGGCAAACTTGACGATACAGCCGACTATATCCGTTCAGAATTCGAAGAATACGGGCTTGAAGTCAATGACCAAGAGTTCCGAGTTCAAGGCTTCGATGGTAGGCTTAGAAACATTGAGGGCGCAATCGAGAATGGAGGTGATCCCGAGCTGCTCATTGTGTCGCATTATGACACTCAGCGTGACTGCCCGGGAGCAGACGACAACGCGTCTGCAGTGGCGATTATGCTGGAAGCCTCTCGAGTTTTGGCGCAGGAGGAGAGCATTCGTAATGTCCGCTTTGTCAGTTTTAGTCTGGAGGAGCTGAACCCCGCTCGTGTACTAAAACTAAGGAAGATTGCCCAAAATCTCGGATTGACGGACGAGTATCATCGTTACACCAGCGCTCATACCCACAAAGTGATGAAACGACTCTGGGAAACTATAGATAGTATCACTCGAGAAGGTAGAAATCCCGCTGAAGCATTATCAGAAGCCAGAAGTCAACTTCAAGATCAGATGAGCGAATCCGAAACCAAGTACCTAAGAGAAATCGAAGAGATGTCCAAGGGGATAACTACAGGGATCTCATTGGGCGAATGGGCTATTTGCTTGGGAAGTGATTTTTGGGTTAAGGAGGCTCTTCGACTCAAGAAAGAGATACTAGGTGTCGTAAACTTGGAAACTGTAGGCTATACCTCTGATAAGGAACACTCTCAGACTCTTCCAAAAGGAATCGACCCTAAGATGTTTCAGACACACAATGTCAAGGATATTACTGTTGGCGATTTTCTAGTGGTTATCGGCGATGCGAATTCTGGTAAACTAGTTCAATCGTTCTGTACTCAAAGCAAGCTTGATTCAGTTGATCTGCCTTATGCCTGTCTTCAGGTTCCGTTTGGTTACGAAGCGATTGCTCAAGGAATGCCTGATCTGCTGAGATCCGACCATGCCTGCTTCTGGCGAGAAGCAATCCCCGGGTTGTTCTTGACGGATTCGGCAGAATTTCGGAATCCTTACTATCACACACAGGCGGACACCATTGAAAAGCTGGATTTTGACTTCATGGTGAAAGTCTGCAAAGCAACGATTGCCACAACGATTGATCTAACGACCAGCTTGGGACGCTGAACTCAGTAGCGACATAGAAGCGCGCTCGCTTTACCAACTCAACAAACACAAGTTCAAGGAAAGAATATACCCCGTAGCAAAAATGAAATCAGTTCTCTCTGAACGCTTTGACATACTTGAAACGAATCTCAGAGAAGAAGGCAGAAAGCTTTTGTTTGTTTGCAGAAAGAAGTAATCTGCCAGTTTCTGGTTTTGCGGCGCGCGCTTACGAGTTTGGCACTAGAATACTGTTCGTTTCTGTGGGCACAAGTCATAAGAATGTCAATGCAAATATAATATCTAGAGGTCAATGGAGAGGTCTTTCTGGCATCGCTTGAACATGGTCGCGTTCCGAGTCCTCGTCCCATCACTACGAAAGAGGTTCCGCTTGTCGACAGAACTGAGGAAATGAATGCTCTGAAGGAAGCTGTCTACAGAGCAGTTCACGGCGAAGGGGGACTTGTTTTCATTCATGGTGAAGCGGGCATTGGAAAGACACGGCTAGTCAGGGAGCTCGGCGCCTATGCACGGTCACGTGGCGTGCAGGTTCTGTATGGCAGATGCCCAGCACTATTTAGAATGGATGGCGTTCCTCCCTACATCCTCTGGAAAGAGGTTATCAAAGACTATTTGGAAACGTGTTCTCTTGATCAATTGGACAGAGTCATTGGCTCTTATCCAGCTGAAGTTGCGAAGTTGGTTCCAGACCTCAGCAAAAAGCTCAAAGCAATTCCCCAGTCTTTCCCGATAAGCCCTGAACAGGAACAGAACAGACTCTTTGAGGCAGTCTCTCAGCTCATCACAAACATATCCAATGAGACTCCGCTGCTAGTGGTTCTAGACGATTTGCAGTGGACTGATTCATCTTCACTTCTACTATTGCACTATCTGGCTCGAGGCGTGCAGAAAACATCACTGCTTCTCTTAGGGGCATATCGCAGCACCGACATCAACGATAAGCATCCCTTGACTCCAGTCTTAACTGAATTGAAGAGAGAACGCTTGCCTCAATCTGTTTCCTTGAAGCGAATGTCCCTGGACGACATTTCAGAGATGATTAAGCAGATATTGGAGCAAGACGACATCCCGACAGAATTCTGCAACATGGTCTATGAGAAAACGAGAGGCAACCCATTCTTCGCAGAAGAAGTCATAAACTCACTGAAAGAAGAGGAGATAATCTACCGAGAAGAGAATAGGTGGAAGATTAAAGAAGTTGCAGGGATCGAGCTACCTGACACTGTTAAGAATCTTATAAAGGCGAGAATAGGTCGACTGGACGATGAGCATCAGCACGTTTTGACGATGGCTTCTCTTGTCGGAAACGACTTCACTTTTGAGGCGTTGCAGGGAGTCATCGGTCTAGAAGAAGATAAACTGCGCAAAATAGTAGACGAATTGCTCAAAACAGGACTACTTAAACACAGAGTTGTCCGTGGAGAGGACGTGTGTTCCTTCACCGATATAATCGTAAGAGACGTTGTGTATGAGGAAATTGGAACCTACGAACGCAAGAAACTCCACGGATTAGTCGGAACGACTCTGGAGAAGGTCTATGCCAAGAAGATTGACGAACACTTTGGCGAACTTGCCTCTCACTTTCTTGAAAGTGGAGACAAGGAGAAGGCTCTTGGCTACTTTTTGAAGGTTGCAGACAAGGCTGCCAAGATCTATGCGAATAGCGAAGCAGGTTCCTACTTCCGGTCTGCTCTAAAGCTTCTTGAAGAAAAAGAGGGCGAAACTCGGGAAAAATCACGTGTCCTTGAAAGGCTTGGAGACATCAAAAAGCTTGTTGCAGAATATGATGCTTGTATGAAGTACTGGAATGAAGCCTTGCTATTGTGGAATCAGCTTGATGAAAAGGAAAAGGTTGCGGGACTGCACCGAAAGATGGCAGAAACTCTTTGGCGGAACATTGGCAATGCGGAGCAAGCTCGGGAGAATTTTGATGAAGCTTTAAAGATTCTGGAAGCAGAGCCCGAAAATGCCGAGTTGGCAGCACTCTATGCCGCCAGAGCAACTATGTCGTTTTTTACTGAAGACGTAACGAAGGCTCGTTCATGGGCTGAAAAAGCCCTTGAACTCGCAAAGAAACTGAATGTTTCTGAAGTTGTCGCAAGCTCATATGTCGACTTGGGACTCGTGTTCGGTGCTGCAGGAGAGATCGAGAAAGCCGTCGAATGCGAAGAAAAAGCCTTGAAAATAGCACTCGACAACGGTCACGTGGCCGTAGCATTACGCGCTTATAATAACCTTGCAACAGAACTTCCAGCAGGAGAAAATGAGCGAATACTTGATTGCTTTGAGAAAGGATTGGAACTTGCAAAAAAAGCAGGAGCCATTGACTCGATATCATGGTCTGGCATTATGTTGGCAGGAATGTATGGAGGCATGGGAAACAGTGACAAGACTCTCAGCTTGGCGGAGCAATCGGAATCATTAGACAGGAAAATAGGCAATTTGTTTAGCCTTAGCGTTTCAACGCTTTATCTTGGATCCTATTATCATTGTTTGGGAGAATGGAACAAAGGCGAACAGTACCTGAAAGAGTCATTAAGCATAGCCAAAAAGACAAACAATGCTCGAGATATTGCGAATGGCTACGGAAATCTTGGATGGTCCTACTATGACATGGGCGAATACTCGAAGGCCAAAGAATTCTTTGACTTGCGGACCGAAATCGATGAAAAAAGAAAAAATAAAGTCTACCAAATGGCTACGTATCAATGGCTTGCTATGAACGACATAGAGCTTGGCGAAATTGATAAAGCAAAAACCCTGCTTGACGAGGTGCACAAGTTTGCACACGAAAAACAAGACAAACAACTCATCGCCAATGAAGACGCAATAAGGGCAATGCTGCTCCGCGCAGAGAAGAAATGGGACAAATCCATAGAACTCTTCGAAAAAAGCCTCCAAGAAAACGAAGCCTTAGGTGCAAGAAAATGGAACGTTTACTTTTTCGCCAAGTATATCCTCTACGAATACGCCCGCATGTATTTTGAGAGAAACCAGCCGGGCGACAAAGAAGAAGCCCGCAACCTGCTCAACCAAGCATCAGAGATCTTCCAGAAAATGGGAGCCAAGAAAGACATTGAAAAAGTAGAAGCCAAATTGCTCTACATAGAAACGGGCAAAGCAGCCTTGGTGCCCAAGCCTGCAGAACTTGTTGCCACGGGCTATGCGGATCTTGACAAGCTGCTGTGCGGAGGCCTACGCTCAAGCAGCGCTGTAGTATTGACTTCACCTTCATGCAACGAGAGGGAATGGCTGATCGAGAGCTTTCTCAAGACAGGAAGAGAGAAAGGTGAAGTCACATTTTATCTTACCACTACTGCTAGAGCAGCGAGAGCTTTCATGGAGGAGCCCCAGTCTGACTCTTACCTCTTCGTTTGCAATCCTCAAGCAGATGCTATCGCCGAGAGTTCACCTAACGTTTTCAAGATGAAAGGTGTAGAAAACCTTACCGAGATTAACATCGCTTTGACTTCAACCATTCACAAATTGGACGCATCCCTGAAAGGCTCTCGAAGAGCCTGTATCGACATAGTTTCAGACGCTCTGCTTCAACATCATGCAGTTCAAACTAGGAAATGGTTGACCGCTTTGACCACGGAATTGACATCAAAAGGCTTTACCATTCTGGCAGTGGTTGATCCGCAGATGCACTCTCCAGAGGAGCTTCATGCTATTCTCGGACTGTTTGATGGAGAGATTAACGTCTACGAGAAAGGAACAGAAAAGTCTTTACGGATCAAGAGGATGACCAATCAGGAATATCTGGAAGACGAACTGCTTCTTACGAAGGAGAGCCTGCGGAAATGAAATGACACATGTCTGGCTACGCGTGTCACCCGCTGAGTGCCGCTCAGCGGTAAATATGCTTTGAGATGAAAGACAAGGACTAACCAACTCAGGATTTCTGACTACGCTCTATCTTTATGTGACGATCGTCTGAAATTAAAGATACAAATAATCTCCAACCATTCCGTGAATGTTGTCCACCTCTGCCCTGTCCAGACACATATCATGCAGCGCGCGCTATCGAATCAGTATAACTAGAACAATTCTCTATCAGTCTTTATTATTGCGTAATTGCTTGATATTTCCCTAGAAAAAGCGCGCTCTAAGGTCAAGCTGATGGAGAAGGGAGAAGGCATAAGAAAGGTGACTTTCCTATGCATAGTCATTGCAGATGCAATCATCTTAGGCGCCGTCGTAGCCTATGCCGTAGACACAGAGAAATACCACAATCTTAGAGACCCAACATATAGAGAAGCGCTACAATTCATAGGGTCAGACGAGACCGATAGGAATCAATACAATCAAAGCTACAGGTGCACGAACTTCGCCGATGACTTCATGAACAACGCTTTCAGAGCAGGATACAGATGCGGATATGTCACTATAGAATTCCTAGATATCAATCATGCGATAGTCTGCTTCAACACCTCAGACAACGGTCTAATATTCATTGAACCCCAAAGCGACGAAATCGTAGCTTTGGCAACTGAAAAACCCTACTTGGGCAGAATGGTTCTTCAGTTCTCAGTAACTTGGATTGCTGTCTCGGAGTCCCGCTATATGCTGGTTCTGTTCCTTGCCTTTTTGCCACCATCCATGCTGGGAGCATTGCAGGTAGCTGAAGATTACAGAAAGAAACACCCATCTTTTCCTAAAGAATAGAGAGAGGGGGAGGATGTGGAGGTATCTCAACCGCAGCGCGTTCCTCATGTGTGTGAAGCCAGTTTGAAGAAGTCACGTTCAGTTAACATGCCTACTAGCTTCTTATCGTCAACAACCAATAGGGCTCCCACGTCTCTTTCCTTCATAGTTCTTGCAGCTTCAGTTACGTCTGCATCTTGGGAAGTCGTTACCAGTTTCTTCGTGCCTATCTGAGCCGCTGGAGTCTGGAGGACTTGGAGGATGGTTCCAGAGCGTAAGTGTTGAAAAACTTCGCCCGATCCAAAAAACCTAACAATATCCATAGCGGTGATTATGCCCACAAGTCTTCCGTCTGAGACAAGGGGTAGACGGCGAAAGCCTTTTCCCACCATTTCTCTCCCAGCTTCGATTATTGTTGTTTCGCCAGTGCCAGTGACCACTTTTTTTGTCATCAAAGCTACGACCTTGACTCCTTTGACTCTTCCTTCGAAGACGCCTAGCAAGTCTTTTTCAGTGACAATTGCAAGCACTCTGTTCGCGCTATCTACCACTGGCAGACCGCCTACTCCCTGTTGCTTCATAAGCTCAATCGCGTCTCCTATGGCGGCAATATCTCTCATTGTGGGTGGGTTTGGTCGCATAATGGACTTGATTGGTTCATTTATCGCTTTGAAAAAGGATCCACTGAGTCCTCGCTGAATGATCTCGAATTTTCTGCCTCCTCCTAAGTAGTCTACAATATCGGTGCTCGTGACTATTCCTTGAAGCGCCCTTGTTCTGGGATCCACGATCGGTATACGCCGGAAGCCTTCTTTTGCCATGATTTGAACAACGTCATAGACAGAAGTCGTGAGTACTGCTGTGATAACTGGACGCTTGGCGATTGCCATGATTTCTCCTTGGCGATCAGGCCATTCAGCTTTCAGCTTTGCCAGCTTACAGTTCCTCCTCTTCACCTGAGGTTCCTACGCATTTAGTCGTTTGGATCCGTACTCGATAATTATGAACCCCAGGCATTGGTCCTATATGAGCTGGAACTAGTATAAATCGCACACGCTTCAAACAGCTTGTTCTTGCAAGCGTGCTTGCACCGCATAGAATAAACGATCTTTTAATGTTGGGGTCGGTCACTCTTAGTGTCTTGTTGATATTGGCAGCGTTACGTCTTAGAAAAATTGATGAAACGTTAGTGTGTGGATAAGACTTTGCCTCACAGCCATCAGTAAATAGAAAAAAAGAGGGAAATGCGGGTGATATCTCCACTTGGTGGCGGGTTCAAATCCCACCCCCTGCACTTTTCGCTTCGCGGAATACATAAGAACCAGACAGAGACAATGTGGAATGATGTGCCATGAAGTCTATATGGTCTTCCGTCTTGATAGTGATGCTAGTTATTTTGTTCTTGTCTCCTAAGGTCTTGAAGGTCGGAGCAGTCACAACGATTTACATATTGCCTGATGGGGTTCTGTTTCGTCTTCGTCTGTTCCGTAGAGGTGTTTCCTTTCGTCTGCTATTTTTAGAGGTACTGAAAAAGGTGATGGGTCAATTTCATCTATCAGTCGTGTAACTTTATCAAGCAATCCTGAGAGTTTTGCATCGCGAAAAGGAATGCCGTTTTTCTGGCAGAAATCTTGAGTGCAATATAGACATAGTTCTAATGTTTCCATTAACTCAAAATTCAGTTGAGTTAGTCTATCCAATCTTGCTCTATCCACAAACATCACTTGTTACCTAACAATGTTTCGTCTGTGAAATCCAACGCTTGCTTGTATCGCGTTATTATCTTTTTATTCTTTTGCCACTCGCTACTGATTTTAGACATTTCAAGGTTTGATTCATACAATGAATCAAATATATTTCCGAGAAGTCTATAGACACTTTCGAGTTCACCGTAAATAGTGTAGGCATTTGCCGCAACCCAGCTAGTGTATGCAAAGGATTTGCTTAATTCACCTTTTTCTTTCAACTGGTTAATTTCAAATTCCATTCTATGTTTCTGCTTTTCAATATCAGCAAGTTTTTCGGCAAATTCAATTTTTATCTTCTCTCTTTCCTCTTTCTTTTTCTGTCTGACCATTTTTGTTTTTGGCATTAGTTTATTTCTCCTTAGAATGTTGTCTTACCCATTGTTCCAGTGCTTCTTCGACAGCGGCAGTTATATTTCCCTTATGCATTCCTTTTTTCTTGAAGACGGTTTCTCGGAATCTTTCGTCCAAATCATCTTTTATCAAGACGGTTAATTTTTTTGGTATTTCTATCACCGTTATACTCCATTACTGTTTGCCGTATTTAAACTTTGCCGTTAAACCGTAAACCATAAATACTGCTTGTGCATATACGGTTATACGGTAATGAGACGATAAAAATGAGCAATCAACTAACAACAACCCGACAAGAACGTGGTCAAGTAATCGCACAACTAAACGGACAAATCGAACGAATAGATGAAAACATATACGAAGTTTTGTCACAGTCTGGGAATGGCAAGTATGAAGTTTTGAAGGGTTCTCTGTTGGATGTGTCAATGCCCAGACCACATTTATCGTGGTGTAAAGTGTAAACACATTTTTGCGATTGAGTTTTCAAGCCAAATAAGAAAAGAAGTTCGAATTAACCGAATTATCCAAGAAGTGAATATTCAGAACTGCCAGTATTGCGGTTCAAGCAACCTAAAGAAAGATGGAGTTAGACGGAACAAAGCAGGAACTATTCAGAAGTTCTATTGCAGAGATTGCCACCATTATTTTACCATTAACATTGGCTTCGAAAAAATGAAGCACAATCCTCAAGCGATAACGTCAGCCATGCAACTATACTTTAGTGGAGAATCTTTGAGGAATACCCAGAAATCGCTCAGATTGCTAGGTGTGGAAGTTTCGCATAAGACGGTTTTCATGTGGATTAGGAAGTACGTTAGGCTGATGCAAAATTACGTTGAGAAGATTGTTCCAAACGTTAGCGATACTTGGAGAGCCGATGAGTTATATGTGAAGATCAAGGGTGACATGAAGTATCTGTTTGCCCTGATGGATGATGAGACGCGGTTTTGGATTGCTCAGGAAGTTGCTGACACGAAACTGAAGCATGATGCACGTGTGCTGTTCCATTCAGCCATTAGGGTGACAGGAAAACAGCCAAAGACGCTCATAACTGATGGATTGCGGAGCTACGCGATTGCGTGTGATCAGGTGTTCGATGATACAAAGCACATTCGACATATTACTCTGCAAGGCGATAGAAACAACAACAAAATGGAACGGTTGAATGGTGAAATACGAGACCGAGAAAAGACGATGAGAGGTTTGAAGCGGAGACGCACGCCAATCCTAACAGGATACCAACTATTCCACAACTATATTAGGCCACATGAAGGGCCAGACGGCAAGACTCCAGCGGAAGCGTGTGGAATACAGATAGAAGGACAAAACAAATGGATAACCCTAATTCAGAACGCCTCAGCATCTCGAAAAGGAAAAACAACATAAGATACGTCTGAATAGATACAGTCACTATGTCTCAGGAAAAAGAACATGATCGTATTGTCAAAAAGGTTCTGCCACGCATTGCCGAAAAGCTGAAGGAAGAAGGAATCATCTCAAGCCATGACACCGAGCAGTTCAAGAAACTCAAGCCAGTTGTAATCAATCCAGATATGGTCCTCCATCTTCCGAATGGAGATAAGATACTCGTTGAAGTCGCAAACTTGAAAGAGGCCAAAAGATTTGTTGGGGAATTAGTGTACCCCGCGATTCTCAAGAAGATGAATGAGATTAAGGCTTCTTTGGTTTTTGTCATAGGAGTGCGAACAAGAGGCGCTAGGAGTATAGAGTTCAGAAGAATAATCTCAGAGCTGCTTGGACAGTATTCTTCTTGTTTTGTCACATATCCAGATAGTGAACATGCTGCATATAACTGGATAAAGCATTTCATCAAAGAAGCCTGTCAGACGAAGATGCAGAAACCATCCGACGAAAAGTAACAGGAAGAAGAAACCGACACAGAGGTAACAGAACCGCATAGAATAGTTCTCTTCAGTTTCAAACCAAGAAAAACGCTTAAAGAGTATCTCAATAGGCACGGCTGGAAAGTGTATGGTTTGGGCGAACAGATACTAAGCCTCAAGCAAGAACGAAAGACAATAAGCAAAATCAAGAGAAGGCTATGTTGGTTGAAGAAGGGGTATGAGCGAATTCAAAAACCAATACCTAAAGAGCAAGCACGGCTCAACTATATCCAAGAAGCCATGCATTAACAAATGGTGCATACACGAGTGCTAACATCCATCACAGCAAGACAGAAAGGGCAAACCCCCTGTTTTTCCGAGGTTAACTTACAATTTCTGTCATAGTTAATCAATTTTGTGGCTAGTGACAGTTGTTCAGGTAAGATAGGGTAATTATTAACCTATAACTTTGACAATAGTTGCCTCAATAACCAATAACTGAAGAATCATATAAGATAATGAAGAAGGCGAAAACTTATGGTAAAATGATGGAGTCATATTAACAAAAAGTGTATAACGAATCATTCGAGTGTATGATAGCCAAATCCGAAGAAATGAAATGGGAAAATATTACTTTGCGTCTTTTGCGGTTTTACGTCTAATCACAACGAAACCTATTGCTATGACAGCTGTCAGAGTTAGGTAAGGTGTCAAAGGCGTTGCTGATGTATGTCCTTCTATAGAGAATGAATAGCCGCCGACTGGAAGACTTTCCACCGCTATGCGTGCAGTTTCAGATTGTGTCGTGTTGCCAACAGCATCTGTAACCTTGAGGTATACATAATAGATTCCGCTTGTTGTTGGAGCGAACGTCCAACTGCTGGATGTTGCACCTAAAACTGGATTTCCATCGAGATACCATTGGTAACTGTATGGGGATGTTCCTCCGCTGACCGTTGAAGTAAAAGTTATGGAGTTGCCTACGTTCATTGATGCTGAAAGTGGACTTATTGATGCAGTAAGTGGTGCTATGCCTCCTGAGTAATCATTCCATATCTCTTCAGATGTTCTTGCATAATTGTATATCTTGACCTCATCTATGATTCCTTGAAACCATACTCCAGGATGCATGCTTCCGTGTCTACCTATTTGGACATCAATTGTATTGCTATGAGTTGGCGAAGGCGTGCAGGAGCCAGAAATACGGGCTATTCCATCAACATACATTGTGTAACTGTCACCCGTCCATGTTGCAGCAACGTGATACCATATACCGAGCGTGTGAATGGCACCAGGCACTACGTCGTGGGCTATGTAGTTATAGTTTGAAACGTGAAAAGCTAGGTCATTGTTATAAAAGCCAAGATAGTATTCGGCATCGTAAGTGGGATGTGCTATTCCTGTGCATTTGCTTATAATACCTGGAGGAAAGCTAACACGGTCAGGTTTTATCCACGCTTCCAGCGTGATTTGCGAAAAGCCGCTTAGTGTAGGATTATTCATAACTTGAACCCAACTGTCTATGCCATTGAAATACAGAGCCTTGCCAACTCTTCCTTCAGTCCACGTAGCAGTATGAATGATTCCGTCATTGCCATTCCCTGAAGAATCATGGGCTGTGCTTCCAGAGCCTTCATCAAATTTCCAGTAGCCAACAGGTGGAGGGCTTCCTCTTACTTGTGGGGCAAGAATCAACAGTGTTGAAAGGCAAAAGAACCCAACTGCAATTACAAAACCGATGTTGCTCTTCATTTTTCTCCCTTCTCAAGTCTAATACTATTCGATTTCTAAATAAAGTTTGTGAGATTATCTTCTATTTCGTATCTTTGAATGCATGTAACATTCTTCTATCACTACTTAAATACTTGGTTTGGAATATTGCTTCTTGGATAAAGGCTGAATAGAACTCAGCAATCCAATTTCGTTGTTCGGGAGACATCTCCACTGAAGTATTATAAAGGCTTAGGTAGGTGGTTTTTGCGTTTAGGTAGAGTATTTTTATTTTCTTTTTCTGAAGAGCTTGCCGCCGTCATCGTATTCTCCTGTTACGTACTCGAAACCTGATTCGGTTAACTTGCAGGCTTCTTGGGCGTCTCTTGCGAGTGCGGCGTAGAACTGGTCGCTTTTGCTATCGAAGATTGCTGCCTCGGTGTGCACGTATACCATAGTGTTCTTGACGTTTTCATGTCCAAGCAGGCTCATGACGTGGGGAAGATCATGCAGGCTTGGTAGTTGTTGACCATAGAATTGTGGGATTTCGATCAACAACTTCTAAACTTCAAAGAATGCCTGCGCCTTGTCAGTCTAAATGGAAGAGGCGTTGAGATTTCTTTAGGCCGAATGTTGAGAAAGAACTGTCTTTTTTTGGGTCATCAGTGATTTTTGATTTGCAGGCATATGATTTGCGAATTGGTGATGTTAGCGGAGTCCTTTGAATCTTGTATTGGCAGTTTCGAGACTGAAACGTTTCAGGTTTTGGCGATATGAAACGGTATCCTGCAACTCTGTTATTCCTAGTTGCTTGCGTTGAAGACTGCTCCTCTCAGTGTTTTGTGCTTTGAAGCAGGTCGTCAGTATGTTGGCAAGGTATGAGACTGTTGACTGGGGACGAAAGTCGGTTGTTGTTGTTGGTGCGTCTGCAGGAATTGTGTTGATACCAACAACCACAAGTTGCGCGGGGTCAGAATTGATTCTGGGCATAATGGTGCCTTAATCAACTGGTGGAAGAAAGAGGCAAGGACGGTTTTGTGGTCCTGCTGATTCTGTGCGTAGGTAGTTGTTGTTCAAGCAAATCGGAATTGTCGAACAACAACAGCCAAGCATGGATCAGAGCCAAAGACCTGGGTGCGATTGGAAAGCTGCTTCATAAAAGCGAAGGCTCCGCGTGCATGAAGGTCAAGCGTGCTGGGTTGAAGAAGAAGGGACAAAAAAATCTGCGCCTTCTTCTACTTGTGCGCGAAGCCACACTTAGCTTGAAACCATTGAGGATGCGCTGAAGAAGCTTGGTTCCGCCTTTCAGCTCTGCGCACAAGTAGTAGTAGTCGATGAGAATTTTCTGACTACTACTACTAGCAAGACTGGGTGAGCGTAACTCCTTGCAGAATGGTATTAGTCGACTGATAGAAGAAGAGACTCTCAGTGTTTTCTCTTCTGCAAGACAACTTTTGCAATGCGCCAATGTTCTCGCAGCTTGGCTTTTTTCGGAAGTAGTTGTCCAGAGTGTGTGGAAATCGGTGGACGACTGCTTCTAAACTGAGCCAGACTCTGCCATGTGGCATAATGGAGACCTAGCAGAAGCTGTCAAGCGCGCGCATGAGGCCGCCTTCAGAGAGCTTCGAACTAGCCTAGAACAGTGGAACCGAGCACTAACCGAATTCATCAACGACGTAAAAGATGATGAATAGGTCTTCTACTTTCTAGCGTTCTGCCGACTCTCAGAAGCTTATGATCCAAAAGCCTTAGGCTGCAAAAACTGGAGATATCTCCCGTATTCCCGTTTAACATAGATATCGCCGATTAGAAATGTGGTGAAAGACGCCTAAAAGGACTGATAGAGAATAGTTCTATTCTACCATTTTTCAAGATGAAGAAGCGTGTGTTCGGGAAAATCTCGACATTCCGTCTCTTCGTTCATCTTATGGCAAAACTTGCTGAAGTCATTCAAGTAGAAATTATATTTCTCCTTAAATGACTCATATTCTCCTTCTATGCCTTTTGATATTGGCTTTCCAGTAGTGCCCATCATCTCGTGAACAAAGACTTCAGCGACCTTCAGACTCTTTTGGAAGTCTGTCAAGACAAACTCAAAGCGTTCCATCAATAGGTAAATCTCACGAAAGGTTTTCTTCGATTCATCAATTTCCTTCTCCATATAAAACAGAATATTATCAATCTCATTTCCATTTTGGCTCTCTTGCTGTAATATGTGTGCTGTCAACGGACTCCGAATATTGTCTATGTAGTGACTTCTAAGATTGTCCACGAGATTCTTGAAATTGTAATGACATTTCCGAAAACCTATTACGAGTTCTCTAAATTCTGAAGCATGTTTGCGAGAAACGGAATCTCGTTTCCTATCTAATCTTGTTTCTCTAATTCTTTTCTTGATGGGTTTAGCGAAAATCATAATTGGCATAGAGAATGTTAATGCAATCAGGAGAATCAAAGAAAAATCAAACCACCATGGTGGAAGATTTCCACTATTGCTAAATAAACTTGTAGCCGCGACGATAATCGCAACTATTATACCAACAACTGCCGTAAGTTCAGTTATTTTAGGACTCTTTTCTTTTTCTGGTTCGGTCAAGATTCACCACTTAATGAAAAGTTAGTATGCAATTCAGCTATAACTTTTCCGCAAAATGGTTTTGCCAAAAAGACTTGGGAAGTGTCCTCTAACGAACCACTCTGAGTTTTCATCTGTCTAGCCTATTGATTCGTTCAGTCTCTTAGCGCGCGCAATAGCCCGGCACTTTCAAGAATCAGACCCTAGGAAACATAAGCCAAATCTCTGCTGCGGTCTTCTCCAATTTTGCTGATTAGTTCATGCTGAGCCTCTAAGAGTACGGCTAGGGTCTCAATATTCTTTTTTATGTCGTCAATGTCTTTAGTCTTCTCCAGTAAGCCCGATTTTGCAACTTGTTCCTTAATATTGTCAACGGAGATCTGCAGAATCTTCACTTTGAAAGCAAAGATCTGAAGAATGTATAGGAGGCTCAATTGAGAAGACAACCTTTCCAGCCTTTCATATTCAAGCATTTTCCCAAAAATGGCCTTGGCTTTTTGTGTCTCAGAAGAATCTTTGGATTTCAGCACGTTCTCATATGCTGCCATCTGAGTAGAAGCACGCTTCTTGCTATTATCAACGTCTTCTTGCATTCTCTTTGCGGACTTCTCCAGCATTTCCAAGACTTCATCCAATCTCTAACACTGCTCCTTTCCTCAAATTCGCAGACGATGGAATTAAGCCTACCGTCGTTGCTCCAACTGAAAGCGCCTGATTCCATGCTTGCGCTATAAAGACCTAAAGTGATTTTGCCAGTTCAGCGACTTTCTCTTTGATCTTCTCGTAAACTTTTTCTGCGTCTTCATTCTCCAGAAAATATGGATCTTCAATATTCCACACCATGATTTTGCTATTGCATTCTTGACAGATGCCTGCTACAGCAGTCCTGTGTTTCTGCTCCATACCAACGATAAAATCATAATCTCTCAGCTTCTTCTCAGATATGCTTTGAGGAATTCTCTTGAGATATTGCTCCGCGTTCTCTCTTGCCAAATACTCTCTCACCTGTTCCGAAATAGGAATAGCAACATGCAGTCCAGCAGACTCCACCTGCAAGTCAGGCCGCATTTTCTTCAGCAGTGCTTCAGCTAATGGACTGCGATGAGCATTGCCAGAACACACGAACAAGACTCTCATTGTACCTCACGTCAGCGCGCGATATGGACAACACAGTGCTATATAACTGATCACTACCTGCCGCAGGTACTGTATCCACAAAGCGCACGCTTCAATGCCCGCTCCAATGAAAAAAGCGTAAAAGGGTTGATCTTGAATGCATGTGGGAATCGGCAGGAGTCGCCATCTCTAATGCAGCTATAATCAGTGCACGTACAGGCGAAAGTCTCCATTCTCCATCTCGTCGTATGTCCAAGTCAATCTCCCCAAGTGGATTCCGAATCGATGCTCGCTAACGTGGAGAGTGAAGTATATATTTCTGTTTGCATACGCTAAAAACCTGAGCCTTTCAAGTGGAGATTTCTCAAATGGGCGAAGAGCAAAAACAACCGAAGAACGACGAAGCACAAACTGAGACGCCTGAACAGGCC
>Ga0315296_10002110_pt1 | contig 17124 bp, 19 predicted proteins | sample YL17G14_18_MG_FD_203921 | JGI IMG/M metagenome (GOLD analysis project Ga0315296, IMG submission 203921) | Sediment microbial communities from Yellowstone Lake, YNP, Wyoming, USA - YL17G14_18 | ecosystem: Environmental > Aquatic > Freshwater > Lake > Sediment | place: USA: Wyoming | collected... | reverse complement strand
TCTCTCGCCCCGAATCTGATCGTAGCGCGAGACGTGGCCCTGCTCCCGTCGCCACCATCCCCACGCCAACGCGACATTCAGCGAGAGGCTGATTATCAACGCGGCATGAGTGCTCGACGCCGCGGCCTCGATGATCTCGAACCATTCCTGCAACATAGCCCATTCCCTCCGTCGTCACACGCCGAGAGCGAGGACGCTCTCGAAACGGCCGACAAGCTGTCGCCCCTCCCAGTGCGCGGCATCTTGTCAGCCGTTGGGAGGGGCGACAGCTTGTCGGCCGTAGCGACGACGGCCTCTGCTACTCGCTCGCGTACAGCCACTTCACTTCCGCAGACATGAACCCGACCTGCATAATCGCCCGCGGCTGTCCCTCGACATCCATATCCGCCGGTGTGTCGATCCTGAAAAACAGCCGGCGCGCGCAGTTCGACGGGATGTCGCCGACCGAATGGTATGAATCGGGATCGGTCAGCTCGCCGCCGATAGGCGTGAACTCGTCCTCCGCATCGTCGACTATCCCCGCGCCGTCAGGATCCATGATCCCGCTCGACTTCACCTTGATGTTCCTGTTCTCGATCACTTCATCGGCCCATTTGTTCGCCGCGACCACGGTGATCCTGACGTCCGTGGCCGCCGGAGCGTCGCTGAAATCCTTCTTGTTCCAAAGCCACACGACGATCTCCTGGCTCGATACTCCGGGACGGAGGATCCCGAAATCCAGCGCCGACAATCGCTCTGTATTGGTCCTGTCGTACAGGACCGGATGAGGTCCCTTTTTCATAGCCGCCTCACAAGATGGGTGTAAACGTAAAATCGAAGTCCTGGGGAAGATAGACTCCCGGTCCGTATTCTTTACGAAACTCGTACAGTTCGTAGAACTGGCCGAACCATGGTCCGGCAAGCTGATATCTGTCGTTCGCTCTCACACCGAGCGTGTACGGGGCGGGATCGTCCGGATGGGTCCTGACGCACCAGGTGAACGGAGGACAGCCGGGCTGGGGATTCTCCCCGGAATAGAATGCGCCCACCACTCGAAAGGTCCTCCCCTCGGCTGCTCCCGAGAGCATCTTCAGCTCCCCGGGATTCGTGAACGAGCCCCAGAACTCCCCGGTCCAGTTGGAATCGTCCTCGCCGACAATGCGATCGATGCTGGACACGAAATCAAGTATGCCGATATGGAATCGCCTCCGACCCTTCCATACGCGTATGGTCAGGTAGCTTGGCTGAGTCGGTTCAGGGTCGACGGTGAATCCCGAGAATCTCGCCCGCACGTTCCACTCGCCTTTGGGCGCGTACGAATTAACCAGCCGGAGAAGCTCCTCCTCGGAAGGGATGTTCACCCAGCTCGGGCGCGTATAGTCCTCAATCGGATAATTCGCACCCATGTAGGCGACGATGGTGCGCCTGCGAAATCCGATCACTGGAAGATGATCCGTTCGAAGTCCCCAGCCGAAGTAGAACCACGGATCGGGCTCATCCCATGCATCCATCCAGGCGAAGACCGTGAACTCGGGATGGTCGGGCAGAAGCTGACACTTCTGAGGCTTGTAGTAGTCATCGTAATGGCTGGTCTTATACCAGTCCCAGCCCTCGATGCGTCCCGTGTAGAAGCCGTTCGGCGACGGGATCGACATCTGCAGGTGCTCGAGATTCATGAACCCGCCAGTCGCGCCTTCCTTCCGATAGTGGCGCATGTCCACATTCAGGCGCACGCCGATCATCCATCCTCTCGTCCCGGCGCGGTGCAGACCAATCCTCCCTCTGACAAGCTGCAGCCCGATGGCGTGCCTGTCGTGAAGCGGAATGCCGCCGGTCACATCCGACGCCTGGTCAGACATAGCATATCCGCTCCTCACCGAACACCTCGGTGGTCCTCGCAACGATCAGATATCCGAGCGAGCTGCGGCTCGCCTTCGCGATCTGCACCGTCTCGCCCACCGCAAGCTGGCCCAGCAGGGGATATGACTTCAGACCGTACAGAACCCTCCCCGCGGCGGCGACATCATACACGCGCCCGCCAAACTCGTTTCGATATACCGCCACAATCACCCCCACCGTCGTGTCGAGCGGATCCTCGCCGAACCTGGCTTTGAACAGCGCTCCCGTCCTCTCCGGAAAACTAGAAACGAGATCGTACGCCTCCCCGGTCTCGGGCTCCAGTACCTTCCTTACCTCGGTCGCCTGGAACGGCCGACTCGTCGGCAGGGGAAGATCCAGAACATCGCCGGTGACCCGTATCCCGTCGCCCGCCTTCAGCCACCGGTTCATCGGCAGCCTGAGCGTGACCGACGGCGTCGCCTGGGACGCGCCCGCGAGAAGGACCTGCCCTATTCTTCGCGCCATCACCTCGGTCGTTATCCTTTCATCCCTCACCGCCGACCCGTAAACCAGCGGCTCGCCCTTCTTCGTGTCCTCATCCCTCACTTCCAGCAGGACCTGGCTCACCGTCAGGTCCGCCAGCGGTCCGCCGACAACTCTCGGCCGAGCCCACACGATCACGTGATAGTTGGTGGGTTGTTTCTCGTACCGACCCAGCGCCATCTCCTGTTCGTACTTGAGCAGCTCCTCGTAGAGGTCCCTGTATTCATCGTTGTCGGGATCATCATCGGAGAAGTTGTCCAGGTATTCCGGCGCGCTGGCGATGATCTTGTACTTGCCGAGCGGGACGGCCTCGAATGCGTAGTGGCCGTCCTCATCCGCATTCACCTCGAAGGTCTCGCCCTGCTGGTCGCCGTCGAGACGCTCGCGCGTCACCGAAGCGTACGGGATGGGCAGATTCCACCCTCCCAGCGCCGGCACCGCGTCGTACACTTTTCCGTGGATCCTGAACAGCTTGTTCCCGTTCTCGTCCTCGATGTACGGGCACTCGCCCGCCTTGTCCTCGACATCCCACTCGATGAGGACGGTGACATTGATGACTTTCATGCCGCCCACTAACTCCACCGTCGGCCTGGAGGCAAGCTCGCCTCCCAAGACGCGGATTGACGACGGCTCGTACAGATCGCCGTCGAGCTGGAAGGTCAGCTCGGCCGGCTGCGGCGGCTCGTCGCTGCGTATCGGCTCGGTCGGCTCCAGGGTCCCTTCCTGATCGACAACCCTGCACCATCCCGGCTGCGTGAAATCGGTCGCCGGAAGAAAGATGGAACGCGTCGGCAGCCGGCTCGTCTCGCTGTGCCCGAAAATCTGCACCGCGCTGAAATAGTCCTCGTCGCGCGATGACTCGCCCTCGCCCAGAACAGCAAGCGCGTCATACACCCACGCCGTCCTGAATCCGCCGGGGAATCCCTTCTCGCTAACAACGAGAGTGGTCCCTTCCGCCTTCACACTTGCCCCGGCGAGCGCGGCAAGCTCACGGATCACGTCGCCGGGGGTCTTCTCGCGGGCATCGAGGAAGATCACGGGATAATCGAGACAATCGATGACGAGCTTCTCCAGCCACTGACTTCCCGCTGCCTTGAAGCACTCCCTGATTATGTCGTGAGCGCGCGGATACTCCCTGGCGAAATGGATCTCGACAATGTCGTCGAAATCGATCGAATCGTAGAGCATCGTCGACCTCAGCGCGCGATAATCATCCGCGATGAGCGTCCCGTTTCTGAAAACCTCCCGCCTCAGCGTCGGATGCCATGTCCGGTGCATCGCCTCCTGCCGGGGTGCGTCGAGCGATACGGAGAAATCCCGCACGCGGATTCGAACGTGATTCGCTCCGTCGCCGTCGGCGAGAAACTCCCTCGAAACCACAAGCCCGCGGAATACCTCCGTGTAGTGAATTGTGCCCTCGGCGTCGATATCGCCAAGCGCAGCCCCGATGATCACATCATCATCGGGATCGCATCCCGCGTATGCCGACGCGTCGCCCAGCACAATCTCGAGCTCATCCGGATGAATCCCTATCGTCTGCCGCAGCTCGAGCCGCGACGCGATGTCGCTGAGATCCGTCCCGTCCTCAAACAGATCCGAGTCGAACTCCGGCAGCATCTTGACGAGCGCTCGGACCGGCCTTAAGACAGCTGCGCCGTCCTGCTGAAGGCTGTCGAGAACGTCCCCGGGAACGCCCTTCACATAGCGCACCGTCACCGTGTCGCCGTCCCCGATCGCGCCGGCCGCGACTCTCCTGATCATGTCGTTCTCGTAGTCGATCTCGTAGTCGACATCCTGAACGTACGTGATGCTCCCGTCGGTGGATGTCACCTCTATGCCGTCCCAAAGGCTCATCAGTCCAGCTCCTCCGGATCTGTCCCGGTCAAAGTCACGACCTTCTGCTTGCGATGCGCCGCCTCCGCTGCAAGCGCTGAGATGGCCGGAGCATCCAGGACCAGGAAGTCCAGCCCGAACTCACCCAGACCGAGGATGGTCGTTCCCGCCCCGACAGATCGCGCATCCACCGTCCCGATCGCGCATCCCAGGCCGCACGGAGTATCCGCCGGAGCCGCGTAAGCGCACCCGACCGGGGTATTTCGAACCGTCGGCCACTTCAACATGTAGCCCAGGGGCGTGTTTACGCCCCATTCGCCTTCCAGTGTGAAACCGATGGGGACGACGGGGGGATTGTCAGCGCCCGCACTCCATCCCACACCCGCGGAGGATGCGGTCGGACCCTCCATGTCCCAGCCGACCGGGACAAGGTTCCCCACGGGATTGAAGAAGGCGAGTATGGTCGTGGACGCGATGTCGAAAAGCAGCGACACATACAGCTTTCGTTCGGCCGAGTTGAAGCCCGCCGCAAACTGGTCCTCGCCGAGCTTCTCCCACGCGAGCCCGCCGTCGTCGCTTTTCCATATCTCGATCGCATCGAACGGCCAGTCGCTGAGAACGAAGCAGGGCCTCAGAAAATCGATGGGCTCGGCTCCGCCTCGACGCGGGTCGAGCTTTATGCGTATCAGGTTCTCCATGACTTGGTCCCGTGTATCGCCACAGGGTTACTGTGTCCCGAGTGTATAGGCCGCGTACTCCTCGCTGTAGCCGTCCCCGACCTTCGTGCCGACCAGGACCTCCCCAGCGTTCGCCGACCCGTCCAGCGGGTCGGGATTCAGAACGTCCGCACTTACTCCGTCACCCCGCAACTGGAAATCGCCCGAGTTCGTGCAGTCGCCCCAGCTTTCGTACACCGACAGCGCCAGCAGAAACTCGAACTCGATGGTTTCCTGATCGTCCCACGTGATCAGCCGCCGATACATCCTGTTCGTGTTTCCCTCGGTCCCGTAGTAGCCCAGTCCCGCCTGGAGCGGCACGTTCACTCCGTCGTGGGAGAGATCCTCGGCCTCTTCACCGGTGTTGTTCGAGTAGAATCCGAACCATTTCAGGTTGGGCGGCGCATCACGGCCCAGGCTCATGTCCGCATCGCTTGCCGGATTCAGTCGGTACGCCTCCTCGAGCAGAAACCGGGAGACCCCCGAGTCGTTCTTCACGCTCAGCTTGCAGCAGAGCCGTCCCGACGGCCACAGCCGCCACCAGACTTCCATAGGGTAGTCCGTGCAGTCGGGCAGGGACGCGTTGCGAAGCCAGCCCGACTGATGAATCTCAATGAACCATGGCAGGTACTTCGCAAGCTCGATGCTCGATCCGCCCGACGGGTAAAGGAGCTCACCCGTCAGACCCTGCACCTTGAAGTGAGGCCCGAAGAGAATGGGCGGCGTGTTCTCCGACTCCACTCCCTCGTGCCAGTACGGCCCGGTGAGGTAGCCGAAGGAAGTTACCCCCACGTGGTCCTTATGAAAGGTCAGCCCGAAGGCCTCCGCGAACACCGTGATGGTGTCCATAGCCACCGATATTTGAAAGCCTTCAGCCATGTTCTCTCCCTGAAATCAATATGCGGCGCCGCTTACAGCGCGCAGGATGCGCGTGGGACGAAGAGGCCATGCACAAGATGTGCATGCTACGAGTCGCCTGGACCGCCCCTACGCCACGGATGCGCTCCTCATTCCCCCGCGACACTAGATCGTCGTTATCCTAGCCTGCAGGTTCGCGTGACGAGGATTCCCGGTCGGTGAATCGCCCGCCAGCGTGACAATCCGCACCCAGAAACTCTCCACATCATTCTGGCTCATGTTTCCGAAGACCACATCAGATGTGCCGAACGTGCCCGGCGTGCCGCTGTTGTCCGCGGCTATCTGCACTCGCGTCTTCCCGTCGGAAATATAGATATCCGCCTCGTCATTCTGCTGCAGCCCCGTGTTGAATATCACCCAGAGCCCGGTCGCGATCTCGTTCTCTGTGACCCCGTCGGCCACGATGCTCTTCTCAACCGGAGGCTGGCCCTCGTACGAGACATCCACCTTCGAGGTGTCGGCCTTGACCTTGATGTTGTAAGTGCCGATCGGCGTCGTCTGCAGGTACTTCGCCTCGTTGACCGCCCTTATCGGCGTCCTCGTCACGTTCATGAAGTCGCCGTCCGGCAGAATCCGGATCCTCGCGTCGTACCCGTCCGCGTCCCCGACATTCTTGACCCACAACCGCTTGTTCGAAGACTGGTTGCCCGCGACGATTATTCCCGGGTTCCAGCCGATGTACACCTTCGCCTGGTACGTCTGCTGCGGATCGAGATTCGCCACCCCCAGCGTGACTCCGGGTATGATCTTGTTCACGTCGTTGCCGTTGGTCGTGATGTCGTCCACGTGATACATCGTCCCGTCCTTGCGCCCGACATCGCAGTCCCAGTGGCTGTTCCCGGAGTCATACACGAAATCCAGAGTCAGCTCGTCCGGCGGCGCGTTTCCCGCTCCCTGGTCCGGCGGTCCGATCACCGACGCTCCCGTCAGCGGCGTACCGATCGTGTTCTCGTACCGGATCAGCGTCTCCGTACTGCAGCCCTCATTCTCATATACCTTCAATTCAGCAGGCATCTTGGCCTCCTTCTCTTATGCCCGTTCCAAGCAACTTGTCCCGTCCCCGATTGCGAACCCCCCCTCAATCCCCCCCGACTCCGTCAGGGGGGAGATCCGCTCACACAACAACCAGCTCGATCCTGAAGCTGAATCCCTCTGTCTTCCCGACCAGCGGCGTCGTCTCGAACGAGCGGATAAGCACGTCCCGATCAGCGTACCCGTCGTTCAGAACCGCGCTCGCCCCGGTCTGTTTGCACTCCTCGAGAAGCACCTCGATCGCGCTCCTGACATCAGCCGTCATGTAGCGGCCGACAAGCACGATCTCCTCCCTGTCGACGCCCACGACATGCACCCGCGCCCGCCCGAGCGTTGCCTCGGTCCTGATCGGAAGCTTGAGGCTGTCGTCGAGTCTTTCCGGGACCGCATCGAACTCGGTCCCTCCCAGGCTGTATCTGATGTTCGGCATGTATCCTCCAAAATCGTCCCGGCAAACAAAAACCGGAGCTTGAGGCTCCGGCCGTCCATTGCGGTTCACCCGTCGAAGTCCTATAGGAGGTCGAAATAGTCTTCTCCGCTCAATCCGGCCTTTTTCAGTAGTTTTTGGATTATCTCTGGATGGACATTCATCCCGCCGTGGACCGGGATTGCCAAAGTCAATGCTCGGCTCGGATGCCGCATTATCACATGCGACCCGCTTTGACCGCTGATCTCATACCCCACTTTCAGGAAGACCGCGATGAGTTCCTTCGGGCGAAGCGGCGAGATCTTCCGACCGCCTGTTCCTTTCTTGCGGCGCACCATAGTCCCTCAGCCGAACACTTGCACATGGTGCCCCGTCACGACCGGTTCCAACGGGACCTCTATCGGCAACGGCGTAAGGTTGTCCGCCCCTTCCAAGACCTGCTTGAAGATCGTCCTGTCGCGCAAAGGTATGCGCTGCTTGGTGAATCCCAGCACCCTGAGCATCCCATCCAGCTTGCCCGCCCGTACTGCCTCGATAATCGTAGCAGCCGCCATTTCGGTCAGATTCTCCAGGGCCTCCCGCTTGGAGTAACCTTGATCGATGAGTTGCAGTTCAGGGCATTCGGCGAAGTGCAGCTTCCCCCTGCGGCTGAACGCGCAAGACAACTGCGCTTCAATGACCCTGTTCTTGCCGTCGATATATATGTATGAAATGCTTCCGTGGACCATGTTCTTCACCCTTCGAATCCGGCCCCAGTCCCATTGTTAATCCCGTACAGAATCTTCTTGACCTGATTCCGACCATCTCGGACGACTGCCCGGGCTTCGAATCATGCTTATTCTACCACAATCGACTTATGCAGCCCACGGTTCCATGCCGCTTAGCGACCCTCTGACAGCCAACCCGGCATACCAGTTCATCGCCCGCTTCGCGCAGATTCCGAATGTCACCTGCTCGCCGCCCGGTGGTCATCCCTCCTCCTCGCATGCGAGCTTCACTTCCTCCATCATCTCGCCGCCCAGCTCCCCGAAAACCTTCCACTCAATTACCCTCGCCTGACTGAATTCGTGCTCCTCTCCGCCCGATTCGAACTTGAGAGTCAACGCGCCCCCATCCAGCGCGGCATGCAACGGGCTGTCCGTCTGGAACCGACGCCGAACGACCGCGGTGATCCTCTTCAGCCCCGGCAGCGTCCGCACTGTCGGCTGGTCCAGGTAAACAGGAAACTCCAACGTCTCCCAGCTCTCCTCGATCCGCGCCTGGACCACGAGCGTAAGGTTGTCCTGGCCGAAGATGAGTTTCGCCGCGCGAAATTCAAGTATCTCCGCCATCTCGTTCTCCTACCCGCCAGGGTCGGACTGAACCCCGTCCCCGGACTCCTCGTTCGCCAGGGACCTCAGCTCCCGCTCGAGCTCTACTAGCTCCTCTGCGAGCTTCCTCACAGACTCGATCAACCCGCCCAGGTCCGGTGATTCTTCCTTGAGCATCCTTAGCCCACCTCCGCAATCCCGACAAGATCCAATTCCATGACAAACCCGACCATCCTCGCTTCCGAATGTACATCCCCGATCGATTTCAGCACTGAACCGCGGTCCTTGCCTCCCCACCCGGGCGTGAACGTGCCCCGTCCCCCCCTTAGATAAATCTTCCCGATGCTCACGGGGTTCTCGGGATCGGCGAAGTCGTAGAAGGTCACCGACGGCGCCTCGCACAGCGCGACGATCTCGTCCACCATCGACCCGAGCTCCGCCCTCTGCGGATCATCGCGCCTCCATGCGCTCAGCTCGCACTTCAGCACGTGATATCTTCCCTTTGCCGCCGAGTCTTCATCGATCAGATCGCCCATACCGCTCGATTCGGATGAGTAACCTCCATAGCGGACCGAGTACCATGACGTGAGTCCCGCTGTGTCGAACGGGTCCTCGTCGTAATTCACTTCCGCCTCGCCGAGCGCGTTCCCTACGTAGACATTGAACGAGCGCTTCATGTTGTTGATTATCTGCGACGGATCGAGTGTCATCTTTCAACCTTCTTTGCCTGTTCTTCTCCGTTCCATGCGCAGGGATGCGCATGGAACGAAGAGGTCATGCACAGGATGTGCATGCTACGAAGAGTCCATGCATAAGATGTGCGTGCTACACAGTCCGCCCTATTCGATCCGGTGCGCCTGCACCAGCCAGACGGCGAAATCCCCCATGTCTCGCTCCTGAACCGAATCGACCTCGTACTCAACTCCGTCTATCCGCAGATGGTCCGAATGACGAACGCGATCGATGAACTCCAGCTTGAGTTGGTCCAGTGCAATCTCTCCCGACCGGTCGATCTCGCTATCCGCCTTCCTCCCGACCAGAATGGCGGGCACAGCCGGGATCGTCACGACAAGCATGTCCGGAGGGACCAGCTTCGCCGGGTCTCCACCCGAGGGCGTGCGACGTATGATATCGACTCTCAGCCGCCCGGTGAGCTCCCAGAAATCGAGCCACACCTGCAGGGCGTCATGGCCGATCGATTCCGCCAGGTTCGGCTCAATCGGAACCATCATTCCACCCCCTGCCAGTCGACCTCATCCACCGCCCCGCCGGACTCGCTCGCCCCCTGGCTGTAGAACCGCCGCGCGACCTCGCTCAGATCCTGTCGCAGCCGGTCATAGTCCATCTTCGCGTCCCCACGCGACCAGGTCACGAGCCGGTTGCGATCCGCGATCAGCGATGTCAGCGCCTCGCCCGCGGCAAGCGCCAGGTTTCCACCGCTTGCCTCAAGAAATCGCTCGAGGTCCTCATCACTGAAGGCCGCGAACTCATAATCCGCAGTCACCGCCGCGCCGTCCGACGGCGCCGATTCGAAGGTGAGCTTCCCGGTTGCGTAGTCGAGCGTGTAGTCGACTCCCTCGGTCTTCTCCGCGCCGCCCACATACACCGTCACCGACCCCGACATGATCGGCCGATGCCGCAATCCGAACACCTTCGTCGTCCCGTCTCCAGTTCCGACCCGCTCACCAACCACCACCTGCGGCCGGTCCAGTATTTTCAATCTGAGATCATCCAACGCGCTCATAGCCATCTACCTCTGATCCTTTTGTCCCGCAACATGCACATCTGCGTGCCGTGCACATCTGCGTGCCGTGCACATCCTGTGCTCGGTCTCTTCGTGCAGGCGCGCATCCATGCGCGCCGACCAAACTCGACAAGCCGGCCCGACCGCCGCCAGACCGGCTTGTCCTCTTTCCCACGTACCTCAGCTCTGAATCACGCCTGCGATCCGACCTGTCGCGGATCAGCCCACAATCGCTCCGTAGAATCCGCGATAGTCCATCACCGCTCCGCCGAACACTATCCGGCCCTTGTACCAGATCACGTCCCGCTCGAAATCCTCTTTCACCAGGATCTCGGGAGTCTCACGGCCCCCGAGGAATCCCATCTCGATGGTCTGGATGCTCGACGCCTTCGCGATCACGTACCAGTTGTTCGCGTCCGTCAGGAGCGGCTCCACCAGGACCTCCATCATGCCCTGGAGAACGTTGATGTCGTTGTAGCTGCTCCCCGGCACCAGGGTCGAGTTCACCAGCTTCTTCGCCGTGAATTCGAGCTCGGGAGGCACCAACAGGTATCCCGGCTCGATATTGAGCGGATTGCCCTTCTCGCTTGTCTGCTCCCGCATCGCCGTCACCGCCGCCGACAGCGAGCTCTCGCTGAGGGCGGACGAGCCGATGTTGTCGTGATCGGCGTGGAACAGCGCCTTCTCGTCGTAAATCGCCCCGTTGTCCCTGATGAACCCGATCACGAAGTCGTTGACCGTGTTCTGGGCGGCCATGCCCAGCTCGCGCCCGATGTTCCTGAACGCCCCGAGATCATCGTTGATCAGCATCTCCCAGGTGAAGTTCACGCCGCGCTCGTACTTCTGCGGAGCGTACGTCACCTTGTAGCTGGAGAAATCGCCCTGCTCGTGCTCGCCGCCCTCGGGAACCACCTGGTAGCGATCCGTATCGCTCCTCCTGAGCCGCGTGACGGTCTTCATGTCCCTCAGCGGGATCGCCGTCACCAGCTTCCTCCAGTTCGCCAGGGCGATCTCGTACGACCGCAGAAGCTCCCTCTCGACATTCGATGAATCTCCGACGAAATCGGCGAAATCGCTCGTCGTAGCTTCCCTCAGCTTCGCCGCCTCGATCAATCCCTCTATCGCGTTCTTCTCGAACTCCTCATCAGCCAGGATCTGCCTGATGAGAGACCCGTTGAAACCCTGCTCCTGGCCACGTCTGGCCCACTCTACCAGTAGACTCATGTCACTCTCTCCTCTCAGGCCGTCCTAGCTCTGCAGGATGCGGCAGTAGAATTTGTTGCTTGCATCGGACGCTGTCACCGCGCGTCCGTAAAGGTCGTTGCTCGTCGGCGTCAGGGTCAGAACGTTGCCGGAGGTGATGTAGATCGGAGCCCCGACCGTCACCCCCGACAGGGTGAACTCAAACACTCCCTCGAGCTGAAAGCTCAATAGGTCCCCCGACTCGACCGTGATCAGGGCCACCCCGTTGAAGTCGCTGATTCGGTATGGTGACCCCGATGTGTAACTCGCTCCCGCGGTCAAGGTGATTACCTCGCCGCGCGAGATGTAGTTCTGCGCCATGTCGGCACCTCGTTTCCTGATTTACTGAAAATGGCCTCCTGAAAAGCCTCTGAGATGAGCAGCCTCCGCCGCTATCCGATTCCCATCAGCCTGAGCGTCCGACGCCTCTCCACGGATCCGTGATCCACGTCTCCCTTCCCGGAGCCCATTCCCCGAACGAGACCCAGGGAGGAGACCTTCGCGAGATACGCGCGATGCCGCTCGATCAGGCTCGCCACAGCACTCTCGTACACTTCCACATCATCTTCCGGCGCTACCGCGAGCGCCAGAGCTTCACTCATGAGATATTCCTTCGTGCTCGAAGGCAATCCGCTCGCCTCGATCAGCCGCCTTGCCCTGGTCTCCCTCTGAAGAGCGACCCGCCGACGATCCAGCTCCTCCTCGAGCCTCCTGATCTCGCCGTCGCCGTCGCGGCTCTCAGTTGCCAACTCCTCCGCGAGCTGCGCCCTGAGCATCTCGGTAAGGTCGGGCCGGGCCTCGGCCAGCTCCCTCATTGACATTCTCTCGATCAGCCTGAGCCCCTCCGCGTAGCCCGCGCTCTCGCGAAGAATCCTCTCGACCCGACCCCCCGCCGCCGCTCTGGCGACAAAATCAACCGAGTGGGCCTTGGCTATCTCGATCACCTCGCGCACCACACGGCCGTCACGCCTCGACACCCTCGTACGGCCGAGCGCGTTGATTGACAGATCCCCGACCAGACCCTCGCCGATCATCGTCAATAGCCAGTCGTGAGCCCGGCTTAGTCTGATCGTAGCCCTCAATCGCCCGTCGTCCGGCCATGCGTCCTCTATCACTCCAACCACATCGCGCACACTGCGCTCCGACTCTCCACCTCGCGGGTGATCCGCGTAGCACTGCACTCCCGCGAATACTCCCCCGCATCGCTCCACCACCTCGGGCGGATAGTAAGTCCCGTTCTCCGACAGCCCGGACGCCAGGATGATCCCTTCCACAAGGCATCCCTCCCGGTCCACCCGGGCCTCCTGAAGTTTGCTCAGAATCGGTATGTTCATGACCGCTCCTCGAACTGCCCTCTCAATCTCTTCAATCTCAATGGACGGGTCCCTTTCGCCCGTCGTTGCGCGCGCAGGCTCTCAGCCCTTCTCGCTCGCGACGGCCTCCGCCTCCCGCGACGGATCCCCGATCCATGGGATCATCCGACGCGCGCTGTCCTTCGACAGGAACCCCGCCTCCACCTGGCTCACAAGCGTCTTCGTCAGCATCTCGATATCCTCCGGCACTATCGGCGGAAAACTCACCTCGACCGTCCGATCCACATCGCTCGGAATCACTCCGGCCCTTATCCCCGATTCAATCACCTTCTGGAAAATCTTCCCGAACACTCCCTCGAACAGCCGCTGCCGATCCTCGAACTTCTTCACCATCGGCAACTCCATGCTGCGCGCTGTGGCAAGGTTCCCGGTCGACGGGTCCCCGAAGTAATGCTCGAAAATCCCGCTTCCGGCCGCGATCATCAGCTTGATCGCCCGACCGTCCTCCTTCGCGTCGTCCGCTCCGATCGACGGCGCCAGAATCTCCCACTGCTCGCTCTCGTGAACCACAAGAATGCTGCCCGGCTTCGGCACCACGTACTTACCCGTCGAGTCCGTCTCGAACGGTCCCGCCGCACGCGTCGGCACGGTCGGCACCTTCCTCAGAAATGCAAACGTGCCCCGTGCACGGTTTATGTTGATGCGATCCTCAAGCCACCTCTCGTATGCCTCAAGCCATGGAAGAACCCTGTACAGCTCGCTCAGCCCGCGCTTGTGATTCGATACATTGTTCACTTTCACATGGAGGATGTCTTCCGCGCCGATGACCTCCTTCACCGTCCGGTCGCTCAGAGGCCCCCAGCCCGGGCTTTCGTCCTTTGTGAATGCATCGATCCACTCGCTCACCGACCCGCGACTGCGGTACTCCCTCAAATACGCGATCGGAGTCCGTATGTCGTCCGGGTCGGTCACGATATCCTCAATCTCCAGCGGATCCACAAGCGCGACCTTCACCGACCCATCTATCGGATTAATGAAAAGGCGACAGAAAATCTCCCCGTAAATCTGCAGCTCATTCGACATCCAGTGCTGCAATACCGGCATGTCGTTGTTCGGATCGTGCCAGAACCTGTTCAGGACCTCCTGCACCCCCCCGTCTCGCGCGGTGTAGCCGAGACCTTTCCCCATCACAAACCAGGTCGTGACATTCACGATCTGGCCCGCCAGCGGGCTCCTGCACCAGGCCGCGTACGCGCGCCGGAGGATCGTCCGATGCCCTTCCGCGTCCAGCTCGTCGCCCGCACCGATATCGCTGGATATCTTCCTCCACTCCCATCTCCCCGCCGATCCCGGATCGAGCCTCCATTCACCGCCTTCGGCACGGGAATATCCTTCGCTCACCCGTTCTCCGAATAAGCCCTCGCCGATCCTTCTCACTACCGGCGGAACCAGCGCATCCACGATCTGTTTCAGTCCCATGCTTCTCTCCAGAGGCCCAATCCGCTCGTCTCAGGACATGCCGAGCGTCCTCACTTACCTACAGGACCCTCTGCTCCCCGTCTGGCGATATCAGAAAACTCGGAAAATCCCCTGAACTTTCCGCACATGAGCCGGTCATACTCGATGGTATACTGTTATCGAGGCCCGGCGGGATTCTGAGACCGCCCGGACAGTGAGGACTGCCACAAAGGTGGAACTCGAGTCGCTGGAATGACTGCAGGTATCAAGAAAAACCTCAAGGGAGTCCAGACAGCCCTCCAGCTCCAGTTGCTGGTCAACTGGGCGGTCAGGGGACTGCTCGCGGGAGCGCTGCTCGCCCTGCTCCTCATGATCCTGGGCAAGTTGGTTCCTCTCGCGTTCGACGTCGTGCGCGTATCCGCCATGCTTCTCGTCACCGGCCTCGCGACAGGCGCCGTCGTCTCCCTGCTCAAGCCCATAAGCGTGTTCGACGCCGCCTTCGCATGCGATGTCCGCCTCAAGCTGAAGGAGCGAATCACCAGCGCCATCGAGTTCGGTCCCGAAGAGCACACCAACCTCCTCATTCCTGCCCTGATACAGGATGCCGAGCGTCATGCGAAGAGAATCAGGCCGCGACGCGACTTCCCGACCCGACTCCCGCGCGAGGCCCTGTATGCCCTCGCGCTTCTCGCCATCATCGCCGGACTCTACTTCGTCCCGCCCTGGCGGTTCACATTCGCCTCGGACGAGACCCGCGAGGAGTTCACCCAGGTCCAGGCCGAGGCCCAGCGCGTCAGGGATATAGCCCGCGAGATCACCATAAATCCCCCGACCGAGCGGACCGAGTTCGCCGAGGAGATCGAGCGCGAGCTGAATGAGCTGGCCCGCGACATGCAGTTCGGCACCCTGACCCGCCGCGAGGCCCTGGAGCGACTCAGCGCCATCGAGGAGGCGATTGACCGCAACCAGGATGAGTCGGGCTACAATCAGCTTCGCGAGCGCTTGAATCAGATGGCCGAAGCCCTCGGTCAAGCCGGAGATCTGCAGGAGGCCGCCAACGCCCTCGCGAACGGCGACTCCCAGGCCGCGAGCGAGGCCCTGAACCGATTGGCGAACGACCTCGAAAGCGGCCGCGTCCCCGTCGAGAACCTTAACGACATCGCCGAATCCCTCGACCGCGCCGCATCCTCGCTGGCCGGCGATCCGTCCATGTCCGACCTCCGCGACAGCCTCGCCCAGGCTCGCGACGAGCTCAGGGCCGCCTCCGGTTCCGACACCGAGACCGATCCCGCCGAGATGGCTCGGTCTCTGATCGACGCGATCAATCGCGCCCTGCCGGAGATTCAGTCCCTCGATATTGCCCAATCTGTTAAGGATAGAGCGACAGAGATTCTTGAGAGCGTCCGGGAGGACCTCCAGCAGGCGCTCGACAGCGGCGAAGTGACGCGCGACGACATCGCGAGCGCCCAGCAGAGAATCCAGGAGGTCCGCCGCATGCTCGAGGAGGCCGGCGCGAACCTGGGTGGCGAACAGCAGGACGAACGCAGCACGGAGGACGTCGCGCGCGAGCTCGTCGAGGAAGCCGACCGCCTCGAGAGCGCCGGACAGAACAACACCACCCTCGATTCCCAGACCCGATCCGACCTCCAGTCGACCTGCCGGAACGTCGCCCGCGAGCTTCAGGAGCAGATCGACCAGGGCGCCTGCTCCGCCCAATCGAACGAGGAGGCCCGACGCACGCTGGACGAGGTCCGCAGACAGCTTGAGGAAGCGGGCTGCTCCCAGCAGCAGATGGGGCAGCGCACCCAGTGCTCCGGTGGGCAGCGCAGCGGAGGTCAGCAGGCGTCAGGCAGTCAGCCGCGATCGTGCCCCGGTCTCCAGGGCCTGCTCGGACAGCAGTCCGGCAACCAGGGATCACAGGGATCCGGTAGGTCGGGGCAGGGAAGAGAAGGCCGGGAAGGCGGCACGCGCTCATCGTGCAGCAGCGCGAGCTCGGCCCTCAAGCGGGCCGGCGAGTGCCTCGGTCGCAGCGGACAGTGCATGGGGTCAGGCTCGTGCTTCAGCAAGATCAAAAGCAGAATCCAGCAGTCCCGGTGCAACCTCTCCGGCGCCGCTTGCCAGTCGGGCGCATCGTCGCAAGCCGGACGAGCCGAAAGCGCGTGGGGCGTCGGCACAACCCCCTACGCCGTCTCGCCCTCGCGGATCACTTCCGGCCACTACTCCGAGAACTCGCAAGCGGAAGGGAAGACACCCGATGACTCCAGGGAATACACCCCCCTGTACTCCTCCGGATTCAAGCCCGCCCAGAGCTATGAAACCCAGCTCGAGGGCAAGTTCACCGACGTCGGCGGCAGCTACGTCTTCACCGAGATCGTCGATCCCAACACCGGCGAGACAAGCTATGTCCCCTATTTCTCCCTCGAGCCGTCCGATGTCACCGCGCTGATGGACGCGGTCGAGGACCAGGACATCCCCCGCTCGTACGCCGACTTCGTCAGGTTCTACTTCGAGCAATTGGCCCTCGGCTCAGCAGCCTCATCCGAAGCCGAATCCCAATAGGCGCTGCTGTCCGCGGACCGTCCAGTCCGCATCTTCAGTGAGCAGCGGGAAGGAAGAAATCCCGAACCCGGGCTGCACGCTCCGGACGGGGTACAAGTAAGTAAACGCCTACTTAGGTAGAAAGTGACACTGGCCCCTTGACAAAGTCATCCGGACATGATATTCGAATCCTAGGAAAGCTTAAGAGGTGGTGTCGGCTCCTTAAGCGAAT